>Ga0075120_10000033_pt1 | contig 87386 bp, 70 predicted proteins | sample AntAceMetag02UKL_FD_69792 | JGI IMG/M metagenome (GOLD analysis project Ga0075120, IMG submission 69792) | Saline lake microbial communities from Ace Lake, Antarctica - Antarctic Ace Lake Metagenome 02UKL | ecosystem: Environmental > Aquatic > Non-marine Saline and Alkaline > Saline | place...
GCAGCCGGAGACAATCTTTACCTGGCCTGGCGGGATAATCGGAATGTCACAACAGGTGTGTCCGGTGGATATTATGTATATGGGGCCATCAGTCATGACCGGGGCGCCACATTCGGTGCAAATGTACTTTTGAGTCCCGACCTGGCAAGTGTCACCAACACCAGCGATGACAACCGGAACGCCCCGACTGTTTCTGCCTCCGGGGATAATGTGGCGGTCAGCTTTTACGGTGTTTTAAATACTTACAAATCTGTCATTGCACGGATCAGCACAGACAAAGGCACAACCTGGACCAGTGAAACAATGGTATCAGATGCTTTTTCCAGACCGAGTATCGGTCCTTCATCCATTGCTGTTAGCAACAGTATGGCCTGTGTCTTGTGGCAGGCGGATGGTAAGTATGCTGGCAATACCGGAACAGGAAACAATATCTATGCATCTGGGTATGTATTTGGTACGCCATCGGCTGGATGCCCAGCCAATGTCAATGAATTTAATACGGCCACCTCTGTTTTAAAGCTGAAATCTATTTGTATAGACGGTGTCTATTATGTTGGTGAAATAGAACTGATACTAAATTTCATCTCTGGAACCTTTCAAATAAAATAATCTGATCTCCGGCAGACGGTATTTAACCATACCGTCTGCCTGCATGGGCCATGATTTTGCCTATGTGGCTTTAATATTGATTTTTATTTGATACCTCTATTTTTTTAAAAGAACAAACCAAAGAACAAAGCTGTAGAATTGAATCTACATGTAGTTATTTTAATACATCTTCCAGGTGCACAATCAACAGGAGAATCATCCAATGGAGACAAAATAAATTCCCGGCTGGTCATTAAAACGTCTGCTTTTTTTATTTGCAGGTTTTGGTTTTTGAACCCCAGGTAATACTGATTGGGCTGCCACATATTCAGGTCATAATTGTCCAGCTTGACTTCAACGCCTTGTCGATAGCCATCTTTAATTTATGCAACTTTCTGTAGATACAAATGTTGCTGAAATTCTATAAATAGCGAACTGATATTAGCCACATCTCCCAATATTTCTTTGGCATCTTCCAACGATTGATATTGATTTGTCAGCAAGATTGGCAATTTGTCCTGGTCGAGTTCCTCAACTCCTGTTTCTATATATTTATTTAATACGAATTCTATGAATTCTTTTTGTTTGTCGTTGAGTAAAGCAAAAATTGTTGCTTCGGCTCTTGATACCCGTTCTTTTCTTGTTATCGGTTTTATGTCGCTGTTAAAAACATATTCCAAAACATCGTACAAATCGCTTTTTTCTGCGCCAATCAGTTTTTGCAGTGTCTTTAATTCTTCTTTTCCAAAACCTGCCTCGTCCAATTTATCAAGCAAACTTTTACGGGTTATTGGATTACTCCATAAAATCCGTAGTTCATCTTCGTTTTTGAAAAAGTTAGGAAGTTCGCCAAACAGATTATTTAAAAATTCTTCTGCCGAAATTGGTTTACCGTCGGCACTCCAAAAAGAAGTAGAGATCATGTGTTGTATTTCACGCTCTTTTCCATCTCTTAGCTTTATTTTAACTTTCTTTATGCAGACACAAGGTCTTTGTCTGCATTTTTCACAAAGTTGTAATGGTTCTTTTTCGCAAACACAAGGGCGTTGACCACAAATTTTGCAAGGTTCAGGTGGTATCTTTTCACAGACACAAGGTGTCTCTCCGCAAACAGGACAAACAGTTTCTTCAACCGGCTCTCCATCCCAGTCAGGATCTGAAAACCGTTGGTAAGCATCTACAAAATCATAAATAGTGAAAAATTCTTTTCCATCAAATAATCGGGTACCTCTTCCCACTATTTGTTTAAACTCAATTATCTGATTTACCGGCCGCATTAGAACAATGTTGCGAATATTCCTGGCATCAACACCGGTTGATAGTTTTTGGGAAGTGGTTAATACCGTTGGAATTATTTCCTTCATCATTTTTAATCTTCAATTTTGCATTTTGCATTGCGGAAAGGTTCCAACGGGTTTGAAACAATTTCAGGCAATTTGAAAAGCAATTGCCGTTTTTCCGGTTCCTGTGGCAAGGGTTAATAAAATCCTGTCTTTGTTTTGTGCCACGGCTTCCAGTGTGTTTTTTACCGCAATTTCCTGATAGTAGCGTAACTGCCAGGTTCCGCTTTTATCTTCAAAAGGAATGTCTGCAAATTTATCCCGCCAGTCGTTTGGGTCGGTATAAGTTTTATCCCAAAGTTGTTGAGGAGAAAGAAAATCGGTAACCAAAGCCTCTGCACCCGTTTTCATACAGATCTGGTAAATCTTTTTTCCGTTGGTGGCGTATGTTGTTTCTAAATTAAGTTTTTCAGCATATTGTTTTGCCTGTGCAACCCCTTCACCCACTTCCAACTCATTACTTTTAGCTTCAACAACAGCAAGTTTAATGCCTTTGTAAACAAGAATATAATCGGCAATAAGTGGTTTTTTTCTGCCACCGCCGACTTGTATTCTGCCGTCTGTAATTTTACAAACATTGCGTTCCCGGAGTATTTTTGAACCCTCGACAACACCCCAGCCACAGGCTTTTAGTTTTGGGTCTATTAATTCGGCTCTTGTTTCTGCTTCATTCATCCCGTTTCTCCTGATTATCAAGCAGTTTCTTTTTTATTTCTTCAAGCTGTTTTAAGTCATCTTCATCTGCTGCCAGGGCTTCCGCTTTTTTCCGTTTCTGATCAAATTCTTCATAGCGGTTGGCGGCAAGTTTACTGGCAACTTCCGCCTTTACTCTTCCGGCATGAGTTAATATTTCCTGTTCATTGAACGCAAGAAAACCATCAAGTTTGTCTGCCCATTGCTCCATAGTAACTGTTTTTCTCTGTCGCGCCTGCCTTTCTGCATAATCCAGATACATGGTGACGATTTCATTCAGGTCTTTTATTTCATCTGCATTTAGATAATTTTTAGCAATGGCAACATCCTGCTTTCGCACAATTGAACCCCGCCATGAAGTCAATCCCATATTTGGCACATCGGGATTACTGCGATTTTCAATAAGTTCAGCAGCCGTTTTTCCTGTTGTAGCCCAGAGCATCTTATTTTGTACTTTCTTAAAGAAAATCTGTGCTTGTTCTGAAGTTTTATCATAATCTATGGCAGTGGTGTAAATATCACGGATTTTTTGATAAAATCGCTTTTCCGAAGCCCTGATATCCCGAATCCGCTCCAACCACTCATCAAAGTAATCCCATTTATCTGTTTGTTTGAGACGTTCATCATCCATGGCAAAGCCCTTGATGATATATTCTTTTAAAACATTAGTTGCCCATATTCGAAATTGGGTAGCTCTTTTGGAATTAACCCGATAACCCACAGCAATAATAACGTCGAGATTGTAGAAATCTTTGTTTCGTGTAACTAAACGACTACCTTCCTGTTGAACTATTTCCATTTTGGAAATAGTTGCCTCTTTCTGTAATTCTCCCTCTTCAAAAATATTGCTTAAATGCTTTGATATAGCAGGAATATTCACATCAAAAAGTTCTGCCATTTTTTTCTGAGTTAACCAGATAGTATCGTTTTGGAAAATTGTATCGATTTTTACTTTGCCATCTGTTGTGGTGTAGAGGACGATTTCGGATTGGTTGGGTTGTTTATTCATTTTACGCGTCGCTTCGCTTTAATTGAAAGTTGAAAATGGACAATTGAAAATAGTTCATTTGCCTATCCTTTTTTTTGTAGATTTAACAATACTTGCTAATAGTTTGATCAATTCTACACTATCCGGATAAATTGAATTATAATTTTTTTCACTGATATATTCACTGTCTTTTAACAACATTAACCAATATTCTGTTTCATTGGCTTCTTTTAATGCAATTGCCATTTTATGAATAAAATTCGCCTTACGCCCGGCATTGCCCATATTCTTGATTTTAGCTTCATACAGATGACTCATCTCGTGCTTTTCCTTATGAGTCCTGAATCGAAGTTCATCAATATTGTTTACCACTTCACGCAGGTTATAACCGCTTTGAACTCTGTTTTTCAGTTCAGTGAATATCTCACCAATTTTGTATTCAATGGTATCTGCATGTTCTGCATCGGTTTTAATTTTTTTCAAATAGGGAAAAAGCTTACCATTTACAAAGTCCACAAGGTCATCGCCGTTTAAAGCGTTGTGGTCAATTTTGCCATTTTCTAATTTAGGAGCGGCCCATTTTGTCCATTGAAATTCGGGAGAAATAATATTGGTGTAGGCTTTTCCGGTAAGTTCAGCTGCGGTTGCTTTGTCTTTTTCTAAATCGTCCAGATATTTTAAAAACAACACCCACGAGGTCTGCTCTACATAATCTAACTCACTACCGCACCCAGCGTCTTTCCAGAGGGTATCATCAATATTTTTAAAAGTCTGTTCAAACATATGTTCTCGATCTCTTAATTTTTTGGGTTATGAATATCAGTAAAAATTTATGGGACAATTTTATTGTACTGCTAATAAGGCATTAAGCGGTTGTTCGCATATCTTTAAAATATGTCTCATATCTGGGTATTGCCTAACAATATTTATGAAGCTTGTAAAGGCATTTCAGCAAAGATAACTTTCATCATCTTATCTTTAATTTTTACCGAAAAACTGTTTTGATTTGTATCTGTATCTTAAAAATTTTAAAGTGAGCCCTATGTCTATTTATGTTGCGATTTTTTTGAACTTTGCCTGTTCCTTTGCCCACCAACTATCTGATTTTAAGTTAAAAGAATACACTTTAATGGTTGGAGAAAGCCGGGTTGCTTTTTTCATTCTATAAAAAGTTGGTTCCCCAATATCAATCCACAATGATATTAGATCATCCAATGTGTGCGCCCAGATATCCGGTTCTTCCACGGATGAAAGCCCGACACAGTTACAACAGGTTTGTCATGACAATAACATTTTATCCAGGTCTGATGAAAGTTTTCTAATAGTTCTGGCAAATTCATTTTTAAATTCCTGGTTTTCCGCCCTGGCAAATTTTTTAAAATCAAAGAGATGAAATATTTTGACAAGATTCAGCAGATCAAGCACATGGGTTTGTGCAAGGGTGCTGCAGGCGGAAAGCCTCATTTCCTTACTCTCTGTTTTTTTTTCTGCTTCTACCAAGTCTTTATACACACCTTTATTATCCTGGAAACGATTGCGCAATACTTCATATATAAGCAGAAACAAAGCGTCAATCCGATTACTTTTGATCAATGTGGGACGATGAAAAAAAGAATGGTTTTCATCCACACTCACACTTGCCTTGCCAAGATATTCTGTTTTTTCAAACCAGTTTAAGGTATAGGCCAGATAATCTTTGCGCTGCCATTTGTCTTTTTCCCAGGTATGGACCCGGATGGCTTTTGTCAATTCAGAAATACAGAGGTCATGGGTGGTGTAATCAAAGCTTCCCAAAAGGGCACCGGCCTGGAAGATGTCTATGCCGGGTCTATGGGCATGTTCTGAGATTTCCGCACAAAGTATCCGGTTTTTTTTACCAGGTCTCATGATGATAATTTTATAGGATGGCTGTCCCTTTTTTATGCGGATCAGTTCTTTTGCCGAATCCGGGGGAATAATAGCGTTGGCAACAGTCGGGGATAAAAAGGCGGCTAAAAGACCGGGACTCAAGTCCACCCTTTCCAAAGCTGCCTTGAATACTGGCAGATCTTTTTCTTCCAGAGGATGGACTGGTGTCAGTTTTCCCTTTTCCATATCAGGTAAAAACAGGTCCATGACAGCTTCAAGACCCGCTTGCCAGCGGGCACTCCTGGGGTCTTTTTTTTCATCAATCCATTTTTTCGTTTTTGGGTCCATTAAACCACTCCCTCTTTCACTTTACAGATATTAAACCCGGGACGGGCAAGAGTATTCCTTTTGTTCACGGGTATTTTAGTCAAGTATAACATAAAACCAAAAAATCTGCCCTGGCATTAAATTTTTATATTAATTTCTCAATTATTGTTCTGAAGAATCCTGATGACTTCAACCAGCCTTGAACAAAGATGGTCATGGTATTTTTTACCACCTTTAATGGCTGCTAAGGTAATTTATGCTTCTCTATACATACAGAAATCTCAACCCCAAACTCCATCCCACAGTTTTTATTGCACCTACAGCTCAAATCATTGGAGATGTTTATATCGAAAAACAATATCTTTGAAGAGGAGATTGAATATAATTTAAAGATCTCTTCTTGACAAAAAGCCATGTCTTAACTTAATTTGTAAAAACAACAGGCTAAAAGGCTCCATTAAATGATTTTCACGTCGTTGGGGTATCTGTATGATTTTGTCACGACAACCGTTTTCCAAAGTTTTTTTCATATGGCTTCATCTGTTCCTTTTGATCAGTTTTTCTCCATCATTGATTATTGCACAACAATTATCTGTCAATCAATGGGGGTCGGACCAGCCCAAAACAAGAAAAGAATTGCCCGAACATACTGGATCCAGGGCCGATTCAAAAATTTTGCTACCCAAACTACCCCCCAGGCTTGACAAGGACCAGTTATCACTAATTCCCATTGTGTTTGTAAAGGAATTTCAGTTTATGGGGAACAAAGTAGTTTCCAATGAAACGCTTAGTGAAATTGCAAACCCTTATACCAATAGAAAAATCAGCTCGACAGAACTCCATGAACTGCGCTACAAGATCAATGAATATTATGCCGGTAAAGGATATATTAATTCCGGATCTATACTGCCTGATCAAAAAGTGTCCGCCGGTGTAATTTACTTTCGTATTATTGAAGGTAAGTTGACGAAGATCGATATCACAGGGAACAAGAGAATCCAGAGTTCCCTGATCAGAACACACCTTATTTCAGATAAGGATTTGCCGCTCAATATTTTTGATCTTCAGGAAAAACTTCAGTTGCTCCACAAAAACCCATTGATTGAAAGAATTAACGGAGAACTGATCCCGGGTATGGCACTTGGAGAGGCGTCATTGAAGATTACGATTGTGGAATCAAATCCTTTAAAAACCATTGTCAAATATGCAAATGACAGTCCACCGAGTTCCGGCAGTATCGGACCAGAAATCCTGGTTCAATATCTTAATCTGTCAGGTGGGGGGGATCAATTTTCCGCACGCTGGAAAAAAACCCAGGGAGCAGATGACTATGCAGTAAGCTATGATATTCCTTTCAATCATAAGGGATCCAGACTCTCGGCATTCTATGAATATACGGATTCCCGGATTATTGAGGAACCATTTGATCTTATTGACATAACAAGCGAATCTGTAAGTTTTGGATTCAACTTTATGTATCTTTTGACCCGGAACCTTAATCAGGATCTGTTCCTGACATTTACAGCCGAAAGAAGAACCAGTAAAACATTTCTTTACGATAACCCCTTTTCTTTTGTGGAGAACTCGGATGATGGTAAAACAGAACTCAGTATTGGCCGATTATCCGTGGATTTGAACATTTACAGGCCTTCCCATGTATTTGCCTTTCGGTCGGTTATCTCAAAAGGGGTTGATGCGTTCAATGCAACCGCTTTTAAAAGCGAACCGGATGCTGATTTTATAAACTTGCTGGGCCAGCTCCAGTGGTCAAAAAGATTTGATTTTATTCCGGGAGATCAATTTATAGTTAAGACTTCTTTTCAGATCAGCAGGGGTCCTTTGCCGTCATTAGAAAAATTTGCAATAGGCGGCCACGCAACAGTGCGGGGATATCGGGAAAATCAGCTTGTCCGGGATAATGGCCTCATCGCATCAATTGAATACCGGATGCCAGTGGCAAGGTTGCCTCTAAAAGGTGTGAGCACGAGTCTGCAAGATGGGATCATTCAGCTATCCCCGTTTTTTGATTGGGGAAGATCCTGGAACAATAATGCTGGTGCAGACATCATTTCAAGCGTTGGAGTGGGTATCAGGTGGGATCCTAGTAAAAAAATTCACGCCCGGATATATTATGGTTACCAGCTGCAGAATATGAATCATGGCGATCATGATTTACAGGATTCAGGGGTCCATTTTCTTTTTCAATGGAATCTTTTTTAAATCAGGAGAGGGTTTTTTTTATGAAATGCTTAAAGAAGATGTTTCTTTGGGGGTGTGTCTTTTGTTTTTTAAGGATTTTGAGCCCAATGACATGTCCATATGCCGAAGTTGTCCTTGACGGAACATTGGGCATATCAGGTTCTCTTACCGGTCCCAATTTTTCCATTACCTCGGATCTTGGAACCCAGGTGGGTCAGAATTTGTTTCACAGCTTTTCATTATTCAATCTTGATTCAAATGAATCTGCAGTTTTCAAAGGTCCGGATACAGTTTCAAATATTATCAGCAGAATAACAGGTGGTCAGTCATCCTATATTGACGGCAGTTTAACATCCGAAATAGCCAATGCAAACCTTTATCTTCTGAATCCATCCGGAATTATATTTGGACCCAATGCCCAATTGGATATTACCGGGTCCTTCCATATCAGCACAGCAGATTATCTTACCCTTGGTCAGAACGGGGTGTTTCATGCCAATTCATCAGGAAATAGCATTTTAACATCCTCACCTGTTGAGGCCTTTGGCTTTTTGACACCCTTGCCTTCTGCCGTGAATATTGACGGCAGTCTGCTTTCTGTACTTCCTGGAAAAAATATTTCAATCATCAGCGGCCCCATTACGATTGGAAACAATGCTATTTTATATGCAAAAGGCGGTCGGATTGATACTGTCTCTGTCTCCTCAAGCGGTAAAGTGATACCTGAAACTAATGGTGTTGATACCAATAGTTTTAAAGAAATGGGAAATGTGGATATTTTAAACGACTCCTATCTTTATACCAGTGATGATAACGGCGGACAGATCTATATTCGTGCAGGCAACCTCATGGTTCAAGGTTCGAATATCTGGGCGGAAACTCAAGGCAGCGGCCAAGGGGGCAGCATTGACATCATTGTGGACGATTCCATTGTTCTTGATTCGGCCAGTACTATCTCCACCAGCACGGTGGCAGACGGGGTGGCCGGAGATGTCTCCATCATCACCGGTAGCCTGGAGTTAAAAAATGAATCCAGTATCCTGGCAATCAGTTTGGATCAAGGAACTGCAGGAAACATATCAGTGGATGCTGATAATTCCATTTTGATTAACGGCCTTGGAAATGGATCATTTTTCGGTTTGTTTACCTATAGTTTATCAGGAGATGGTCCTGCAGGCGATATCACGATTAAAACGCCGGTATTGACGCTGAAAGAAAATGCTTTGATCAGTGCCAGTTCAAGTGGCAGCGGTGACTCAGGCACCATAATTGTGGATGCGGAAAACCTGGACATCTCAGGAGGATCCCAGATACTGACCAATACGACAGACGGCACCGGTGGAAATATAGAACTTTCCATAACAGATTCCTTAACGATTTCCGGGGATAGCAATGGATTCACCAGCGGTTTGTTCACCACTTCAAAGGGTGGTGGAGACGGTGGGGACATTATTATTTTCACCTCCCAGTGCCTTTTGGATGCCGGAAGGATAGGAGTTCTGGCCCTGGATGCCGGTAATGCCGGGTTTATGTTTATTGATACTGATACCTTATCTGTCCTGAATGGAGGTGCCATAGACGTCTATACTGAAAGCAGCGGCAATGCCGGAAGTATTGATATCCATGCCAATGATTCAATTTGGATTGATGGTGCTGGTAGTTCCGGATACTACAGCCGGCTTGCCGCCTATACCAATGGCAGTGGTAAGGGTGGAAATTTGGCCCTTGAATCTCCCAATATTCTTGTGAGCAATGGTGCCACAATCTATAACCGGACATTTGATACAGGTACTGGAGGAGGTATTTTCATCACCGGAGACTTTTTGGATGTGACCGGTACCGGCCAGATCTCCTGCAGTACATTCGGCAGTGCACCGGCAGGGGATATCGTGATTAATACCATAGGTTCGATGAACATATCCGGTAGTGATGGCTCTGATCCCAGCGGCATTTTTGCCGCAAGTTATGGCAGCGGAGCCGGGGGGCAAATCCTGGTAAATACAAAAGATATTCAAATATCAGATGGCGGTATTCTTCAGGTGACCAGCACGGATACGGGAGAAGGCGGAGTCATTATCCTGGAAGCTGACACAGTTAAAATTGTAGGTGGTGGTACAGTGTCAAGTGGTGCAGAAGGAGCTGGCAAAGGCGGCAGTATCGTTGTCACGGCAGACAGCTCATTGGCCATTTCAGGTCAGAAGTCATATCTTTCTTCCGGATTATTTGCCAATACCAATGCTGCCGGTCATTCAGGCAATATAACAGTATCTACAGGCCATCTTTCGATTTCAGAAAACGGTGCAATAGAAGCCGGAAATGTCGCCGGATCAGGAAATGGTGGAGATATATCCGTGAATGCCGATACGATGATATTGTCCAGCCAGGGAGGGATATCCACTGCCACGGCAGATACCGGGAAAGCCGGTAACATCCAGATTGATGGTATTAAAGTTTCACTATTTGATGGGTCCTATATATCCAGCAGTTCATCAGGAACTGGTGATGCCGGCACCATCAGCATTAATACGCCGGATCAACTCTTTTTAGAGAATAGCAAAATCACAACCGAGGCAAATTTTTCAGATGGCGGCAACATTTTTATCCAAATAAATAATATTTTCAGAATGGTAGATAGTGATATCACCGCCACGGTGGGCGGCGGTCTGGGAAATGGCGGGAATATTAGCATTGACCCGATATTTGTTATTCTTGACAATAGCCGGGTGATTGCCAATGCTTACCAGGGTAACGGGGGCAACATTCATATTGTTGCAGATTATTTTTTTTCAGATACCAGTAGTATCGTTAATGCGTCATCCCAACTCGGCATTGACGGGACCATTAATATTGAGACTCCAAATATTGATTTGAATTCCAGTTTTGCCGTCTTGCCGGAATATAACAAGATCCCGGTCCTGGGAAGTGATCAATGTCAAGTTAGAACCAATGAGACGGTCAGCAGCTTGATAAAGAGTGGCAGGGGAGGGCTTGTGCCAAGTTTCTTTATTCCTTTATCTGCTCCAGTTATGGGTTTGGAAGATCTTTAAACCTTCCTAAAGCCAGTTCCCTATCAATAAAAAAGGCGCCCAGTATGTCGGATGCTGATAGGCATCTTGTTCCAACAGGTTTATCTGGGCTTGCTGAAGGGCCTGGGCTTTGGTGATGGTATCAGAATTCAAAAGGCGCCTGTAAAAATCAATCAGCAGCATTGAGGCCGCTTTGTCATTGATAAACCACAGGCTGGCCAGAGCGCTGCGTGCACCGGACTTCACTGCTATCCCAGCAAGCCCCAAGGCAGCTCGGTCGTCTCCAACAGCTGTCTGGCAGGCACTTAAGCTTAACAATTCCACGGGGTCTTGACGAAAATTGCTCAACGCCATTAATTTTTCAAGACTGTCCAGGGTCAGTTTGCCATTATGGGTTAACACAAAGGTTTTTTCAGGGTTTTTGTCAAACTGGCCATGGGATGCGATATGGACAATGGAATAGGGTGTATTTTCAAGTGCCTGCTGCATAGATGGGTATACAAATGCCTCATTCATCAGTAACTGCCCCTGATACATTCTGTTGATCTCACGTAATTCCATATCCACATATGGTAATGGAGAAAAATTCTGCACGGATTCAGTCAGTCCGTTCAGCAGCAGTTTAATGCCCCGACGGCGCAAGGGGACCAAATCTGTAAGGGTTAGGCTTGGGGTCGTTGCGATGGCAAATTTCTTGATGAGAAATACGTCACCATCATGGAGGCATGACATGGGGATTGTTCGAAGCGGGCCGTCCGGAACAAATATCAGGGTATGTATATCATGTTTTTCCAGTTCTTTTTCGATTGGCTGTATGATCCATGTGTACAGCTTTTTGGAATGTCTGATGAATCGGCTTCCCGGTTGCTCAAGTTTTTTTCTCAGCCATCTGACTTCTTTGGTCAGCATTTGTTTTGACACGTTAACCTTGAAGCTTTTCTTAACACCGCCTAAAGTAACGATGATTTCCAGCCTTTCCGGCAGCAGAACCGGATAGATGACGGCAGTTCCAGGAAGTTCTTTGTCAAGGCTCGACTGTCTCGCCTTGAGCGCAATCAAACAATCATCCTGGAAATAGTCCTGTAGTTCCAATTGTTTTAGCTGTTCAATCGTATTTTGAGCAGTCGTCAGGTCCATTTGCAATCTTGCCGGATCTTTTTTTTGGGCACTTCGCTGTAAAAGAAGATCTGCCAGTTCAAAATACACCGGGCCGATAGCCTCCCTGAAGGATATATTGGACTTACGCTTACAATCATTTTTTAGATCTTCCCGGATTTCTAAAATACTTTTCAAGGCATGTTTATAGGCCTCAATGGCATTGTCAATCTTCCCTTGTAACTTGAGTTGCCTGCCATTATCCCATTGCCACTGATATAAAATATCAAACGCACCAATTTGCTGAGCGGCAAATATGGCCTGTTGTGTATAATAAACGGCTTCTTCAAGCTGGTCGTTTTTTTGATATAGCTGTCCAAGTGAGCCAAGCCCATAAGAATAAGCCCAGTCGTTATTGATCCTTTGGGCGACCTGGATGCCGGCCTCAAATGTATCATAAGCCATTAAAAGAAGTTCCCGGCGTAAGGGCAGTAATTGATGATCAGCCCATGCCTGACTAACAATTCGACCAATACTTATCAGAGAAACTGCCTTATCAAAACTGTCTGCCAGATCCACTGCCTGTGAGAATGTCTGTTTAAGCAATGGGTATACTGTGGCGTGATTCTTTAGAACAACCTGGGTTTTTGCCAGATTCACGGCGGCTTTGACTGCCAAGGAGAATTGCTTTTGTTGTTGGGCCTTTTCCATGCTTTGACGATAGTAACCGGCTGCCTTGCTAAATTTTTTTCGGGCAAACAATATGTTTGAGTAGTTCAGAATAACTGTTGCTTCCAATTTTCCTTTATTCAGAGTTTTCATTTGCTCCAGGCATTTTTTGAGGATGATTTCTGCCTGATCATGATTTCCTGTTTGATAAAGGATTTTGCCAAGAGTTGCCCTTGTCTTAAATAATAGTTCCGGGTCATTGATGCTGCCGGCAATAGCCACGGCCGTATCAAGACAGTTTTTAGCCATCCGGACATTACCCGTTGCCTCGAGAGCTTCTGAAAGATGAATCAATGCCTTTATGTGCTCCGGCGAATGCTTTGCTTTTTTATGCAGCAAAGCTGCCTGTTCCCACAATTTGACAGCCTTTGCAAAATTGCCATATCGGTAGACGTCAGCGGCATTTTTTTCAATGAATAAAACCTGGTTGGATATAGTGCTCACATTTTGACCGGGCTCCGTGTTTAAAGTCATCTCGGCTAAAGCCGGTGATTCGGTCATAATAAGGATAGCAAGTATGATTACCAGTATATGGTTTTTCACATTTGTTTCTCCAGCCACCTGGACAATTCTTGGATTGTGGAATTGTCAGGCTGCTTTTGATTCATGGTTTCAATCAACCCGGACATTTCCATGAACTGGTCATAGTCGGCAAGCACACTGAAGAGATACAATTCCGGCGTGATATCGGTTTTTGAAGAATTTTTCAAAAGCATTTTGTAAGTATTTTTAGCCAAATCGATTTCCCTTTCTTCACTGACATCAAGCTGAACCGGGGGAATGGATTGTGCCGGATCATTTTTATTTTCCTGGCCCCTGACAATGACCGCGCCTGACGTCTGCAATCGGGAGATATTAACGATTTTAAAAGTCCTTCTGACTTCATTGGTAATGATTACCGGTAATGAAGTGATTTTGGGCGCAGCACCCTGATGATCAATGGCAACTCCTTTTAAATGGTCCAGGTAAAAGCTTGCCGGTCCTTCCCAGGTCTCTTTCCGTCCATTTTCAAAAAAGATGAGCTGCAGGAGTGAGTCCGGCTCAAGGATTATTTTATCTCCTTTGTAAAAATTCATAAAAGATTCGGGCGGTGCATTCTGTTTTTTGTCTTTATGAATATAGGAAACCCTACCTGAAACCTGGGTAATCATTCCTATGGCAGTTTCAGAAGAAAATGCTGATGTTGCCATGACCAGGCTCAGTGTCAAAACTATAAAAATTATCTTGCCGGATGGATAAAAGTTCTTATATTTTTTCATTCGTATCTCCCTTATTCCTGGTGTCGGGTTCCATTCCAAGCACCTCAATGATTTCAATTGATCCTGATCTTCCTCTGGGCTGGATTTTTTCTTTACGTCCAAAAAGCACTTCGTTTTCAAATGCTTTTATCGTAGTTCGACTGGCAACAATTGTCCATCCCAATTTTTTGCATAGCCCTTCAAGACGTGAAGCAATATTAATGGTATCTCCTATGGCCGTATACTCCATTCGCTGCTTGGAGCCGATATTTCCCACCAAGGCGTTGCCGGTGTGAATACCGATACCAATCTGAAATTCGGGGATATCCCGATTCGGGAATCGTTTCTTCAACCATACCTTAAATTCGATGGCGGTTTCAAGCATGGCAAATGCGGTTTTCAAACATCGCTGCCCGTGATCGGGTGTGGGCAGGGGTGCGCCAAAAACTATCATTACGGCATCTCCTATAAACTTGTCAACAATACCTTTGTTGGAGGTTACTATATCACAGACCTGTGAATAATAATGGTTAAGCAACTCTACTACCTCCGCAGGAGACAGCTTTTCAGAAATGGTCGTAAAATTTCGAATGTCTGAGAACATGGCTGTTATCTCAATTTCTTCACCCCCCAGTGCCGGCATTTTATCCTGTTTGATAATTTCTTCTAATACAGATTCAGACACATATGGGCTGAATTTTTTCTTCATTTGAAGGCGTTCTTTTTCCTCATGGGTCAATTTTGTGCTGAGAATTCCCAGATAGGAGAATATCGATGAGAACGCAAGGTTGACGATCGGGGCCAGTATTCCTGTAAGGAATAAAATATAGGAAAGAGATGCGAAAATTACCAGCATAAGAGCAATTAAAGCCAATCCCCTCTTTGGACCCAAAGCCTGTGTCAAAAAAACGGATGCAGATACGGCCACAATCAGCCATGCCACCCTGAAAAAACCCGGAAGGTCCTTTAGCGATTTGCCTGCAATGATGGTTTCAATAATGTTGGCATGAATTTCCCCTCCCTTCATAAGGTTGATGTCCCCGGATAAAAACCCGCCAGAGTAAGGTGTGATATGTGAGTCATTGAATCCTTCCTGTTCAACTGAAATAATAACAATTTTATCTTTCAAAAGAAGCGTTAATTTTTCTAACTCTTTTGCCCCGGTAGTGAACAGATCCATGAATGAAACCCTGGGAACAGTATCGGGTGGCCCGATATAGCCAATACGATTAATTTTTGAACCCGGGTTGCCATAACCTGCTTTCATTGCCAGGAGCGGTGCAAATGCAGTATCAGGTTTTCTGTTATCATTAAATAATTTTTCGAAAAAAGAACGGACAACACCATCGCTGTCCTGAAATAGATTAACCAATCCCACAGAAGCAGGTCCATCCGAAAGGGCATACATGTATTCAACAGCAGGGAGGTTAAACTGTTCATGATTCTTTTCTGACCAGGTGACCTGTCCTGCCAATACGATTTTTGAAGAATTAATCTGTTTTTGAAACAAAGTATTAAATGATCGGGTGGCAACGGATTTATCAAATTTCATTTTTTGCAGCCAGGATTCCGGGTTGATGGAAAAAATCAGGTCTATTCCTATGGCAGTCACACCGGCTTTGCGTAAGGCGGAAATGGCTTGGGCAAAATGAGGCCCCCAGAATACGAGAGGATCTTCTTTAAAATAATTCAGGGTTTTATCATCAATGGCAATAATGACAACATGCGGCGTATACTGGGGCCGTACTTTGGCCATGCGATGATAGGTATCATAAATAACCTGCTCCAGAGGAGGGAACCAGTTATTGTAAGTACAGATTTCGACCAGAATACAGCTGATAAAAATGATTAAAAGGCTTTTTTTAAAAAGCATTCGCTGCCTTTTTATTATAAAAATTCTTTTTCAAGTATTATCAAGACACAATTCACCTATATCAGTCCGATTCATTTTTTTCAACTCAAACCAAATGATATTTAAATTAAAGCTATCGTTCAAATTCACCCAAAATCAATTATTCTGAAAGACCAATTGAATATAAAAATCCAAATATAATCGGTTTTATCATAAATACTTGAGGCCTGAATCGAAAAAACCAGGCAGGGCCATGCCCAAGGTGATAATATCGCTCAATACTCACTCCATAGTGCTGAGGTGGGGCATTAGCTTTTCAAACTTATCAGAGTACAATTTAACACCCCGGACATACATGTCACTGTGGTTATACCGATAAAAGGCATATTCTCTACCCCGTTCCTTGTATTTATGACGTTTCAGATATGTGGCAACAGAAAAAATTGAATCTGGAACAGTATTTAAATCAATGAGGCCATCTTTGTCTCCATCAACTGCATAAGCCATGGAAGCGGGCATAAATTGTGGTATCCCTATAGCGCCTGCCCAGGATCCTTTTACAATCTTTGGGTCAAAACCTGTGTCTCTTGCCCAAATTAATAATTGAGACAGGTTATTAAGAGCTCGTTTTTTTATTTTTTGAAGTCTTTTAACAGCAGTGGGTCTATCCATGGCCCCTTTTTTTTGATAATGGCCTTTTTTAAAGAGTTCAAACTCAACTTCATCAATATGAAAATATTGATGGATAAATATCTTGAATATCGCATATTTGCCTCTGTACTTTCCAAGCCCAGACTCCCAGTTTAAAATGGAGATAATATCGCTGGCTTGAACTCCAGTATTTTTTTGTGCGTTTAAAAAATGTACTTTGTGCTTTTCAAAAAATAGTTTTCCATTATTCAAGGTCTTTTGATTTACTAATATAGAAACCCAGTCCTTATGCTGCTTGTTCTGCTTTTTAATTGAAACAGGAGATGCCAGAAAAACAAGTTTATCCAGATATTCCCTCTGTAGGAGGAGATTGGATTGATCTAATAACAAATCATCAAATTCTTCTTTTGAATAATATTTTTTAACTTTATTATATAAATTAAAGTATTTAGCCGGGTATTCTTTTTCCAGGTTTATTAAGGTTTTTTTGTAGATTAAATCCAATAGGCTAAAATCGATTGCTTTTTCATTCAAAGTTGAAACTGAAGCTGAAAGCCACCCCTCATGATTGGGTGTTTTAACAAGATACCATAGGTGTCCTTCCCTGGTAAGTGTATCCATTACAGAGGCTTTTTCATTTTTTGACAAGACAACTATGACATTTTTTTTAGATGTATCAGGGGCACTTCTTAAATTGCACTTTTCTACTATTACAATGACTTCCAACCCCTCCAGGTAGGGTTTAGCAGAAACTGGAGCGGAAAAGAGATACAGAACAGAAATAACCAATAGAATTGTTATGAAAAGCTTCATCTTAAAGTGACTATGCTCCATTTTTACAAGATTTACAAAAGCCAGTAGTTATTATTATATAAAAACCAAGCTCTTTTATCTATTCAGCACCCTCTAATACCATCGTATATTCAGCATGTTCTTTAATTTTGGATTTGCTTACATAGTCAACATGGAATTTTCCATTTACATACAATTGGGTTTGGTCACCATAATGTCTGCTTGCAGGAATTCCAGAGTTACCAGTTGGAATAACTGAAAATGAATTATCCCATTGAGAAGTATCATAAATATGTCTTTGGGAAGGGCCATGGTTTACTTTAAAAGGTTTTCTAAAATCATATGCATATTGAGGGATAGTATGAACACTGCCTCCAAGTTCATAGGGCCCTTTGTTTAATTTAAATACCATGTCAAGAATCTTTACAGAGCCTAAAGGGTGATTCAACGTAAAATTGTGCATTTTACCCCATTCCCATGACTCAGCAGTTGCACCCAATTCCTTCTCAAGCTTAGCTATGGAATCTGAAAAACTTTTTTGAATAATATCAGTAAAGGTCTCTTTTTTATCTGTATTTTTATTATCAAACCATTGAGAATCTGTATTCCATATTTGCTCAACAGCAAAAACCACTGCATGTTTGTTTTTAATATACCCTTGATACAGGTCATCGCCCATTTGATCTTTAAAAGTATTTTCAATAAAATAAAGTTTAAAATTTTCAAAAATTGCTGCCGCGCTGCTCTTTGACTCCATAGAAAAATCCCAGGCTTTAAGTATTGAGAGTGCATCTTTTTCAAGCTTAGTTAAATCAGTGTTTTTGTTTGTCTCTGCAATAATTTCTTTTATTAAAAGTTCAGAAAATTTTGATTTCATATCAGTCTGCATTGTTTTTATATCTTCAACGGAGAACTTATCTTTTGATTTAAGGATTTCATTAATTCTTTCGAGGCGATAAGGGCCGCAAAAGCCCCATTTATTAATATAGTATGGGAAATTTTCTGCAGTAAAATAATTTGCTGATGAAACAAAGCCTCTATCAGGATTATAAGAAATGGGGCGTTCATCAAAGGGAACGACTCCTTTCCATTCATGTTCTCCTGTCCAGCCGGGTTGAATATGAGTTCCATCATTTGATGGGCGGATAGGGATTCCTGCTGCACAAACAAGGCCTATATTGCCTTTTGTGTCCGCATAAACAATATTCTGACTCACGGCTATGAATTCTTTTGCTGCTGTTTTAAAATCATCAAAATTTTCAGCCTTATTTAAAAGATAAACACCTAAAAGCTCATTACTGTATTCAAAGCCCTGCCATTTAGCAGAAATCACCAGATCTGTAATATCTTCTTTTAACTCAGAAACAATGGGGCCATGACCCGTATATCGGATATCAATCTCTTTTGAATCTCCCCCTTTTATTTTTATGATTTCTTTTTTTGTTCTTATTTTTTTCCATTCACCCTTGTACAGATATTCATCAGGATTATCAGGATTTATTTTTTCAACAAAAAAATCAAGGTTATCAACCATCACATTGGTCATACCCCAGGCAATATTATCATTGTGGCCGACTATTATAAAAGGAGCTCCTGGAAGCGCAACACCGGTAACATTTAATTTTCCTTTTATATTCTGGTGCATTTGAAGCCAGATTCCTGGAGAATTTAGCCCTAGATGCATATCATTTGCTAAAATCGGTTGTTGAGTGGTGCTTTTCGCTCCTGAAACTGCCCAGTTATTACTTGCTTTCAGTACCTGGACCCCAAGGTGACTTATCGTATCTTTGCTTAAAACAAAATCTTTGTATAATTTATCAATAAGATCTGCCTTAACATAATCCGGAAAACTCGGGGAATGTTTATCAAACTTCGGTGTTATTTCTTCTATTAAGGCGGTTCCCAATTTCTTCTCAAGGTTATGGATAACAATTTCAGAATCCCAGCCTCCTGCCAGGTCCCAGGCCATATATCCAATTAAATTAAGAGTATGAAGTGGCTCCCAAAAATCTGGGGTATATCCTAAAATATTATATTCCAAAGGAAAATTTCCTTTATGCTCCTTTATATAATAATTTACGCCTTGAGCATAGGCATCAAGGTGTCCTGATAATTTTTCTGAAATTTTACCAAGAACCATTTTTGATTTTTTAGAAATATCCAGGGTTCGAAAAAGGATGTCTGCCTTGAGCATCTTTTCCCCAAATATCTCACTTAACCTGCCCATAGTTACTCTTCGTATTAAGTCCATCTGCCACATTCTATCTTGTGCCATGCAATAGCCTGTCGCAAGATACAAATCATGCTCATTTTCTGCATATATATGGGGAACCGCATATCTATCGCGATATATCGTAACCTTTTGTTGAAGCCCTGGAATAGAGATAGTTTGATTGTAATCAGGAAGTCCTTTTTTTGAAAAAATATTAATGAATATTAAAAGACCTGCCACTACTAGGAATAGAACAATAACAACACCCGTTAAAATTTTTTTTGCTTTCATCTCTTTTTCCTTACCTGGTTAGCCAATCATTGTAATCAATTATGGTTTGATTTTTTAAGAAAACAATGCCACTTTTTTTAATGTCTTTTGTTCATAAAGAAATTTGAAAAATATTTCAAGTGCTTTCATCTTTATAGTATCAAAATCCACAGGTGATTATTTATTCTTCGATTAATTTTAAAATTTTTCTGGAACTATATTCCCTTACATCGGCAAGGCCGTCAACGGGTAGAAAGAGCCGCGCATTATTTTAATACAGGCAGGTTACTGAAGCCGGGAAATCGTCGTCAGCTTCATAAAAAATATAGCAAAGAGCTATTTTCGGTAGAGGATAAACAATAAAGGAAAAATCTCTTCCTGTCCCAGCAGGAGCTTTTTCCCCTTTAAGTGTTTTAGTGATTGTTCCGACGGCTTTCTCACCAAAGGCAATGAAGTGCATTTTTTAAATTATTTTTTTCTTGACAAAAAGCAAATTTTTATCTTAACGTCTTTTCCTTAAAATTGGTTCTATACTGAACCTTTTTCCAAAAAAAGGGCACTGGAATAGGCCATCTTTTTTTGGGAAGGTTTAATTGATAATTTAAAAGGAATGAGGCAAAAAACAGCTATGGTCAGAAATGGTTTAACTTCCGCTGTTGGAATGGGATTAAATGTTTTTTCCCAGGATGAACTTGAAACAATTCATCGTGGGGCCTGCCACATTTTAAAGCACACGGGTGTGCTTGTGGAGATGGAAGAAGCTGCCGAACGCTTAAGCAGCGCCGGAGCTCAAGTTATAAAAAAAGGACCAAACTGGCTGGTCAAAATTCCTGAATGGATGGTTACAGAGAGCATAGCAAGTGCGGCAAAAAGTATGACCTATTATGCCCGTAATCCTGAAAAAAATTTTTATATGGAAAAGGGTAATGTGGGATTTTCTACATTTGGTGAGCAGGTAAATCTTATTGATTTTGATACCAAGCTGTGCCGCAATACAACTAAAGAAGATTGCAACAATGTTTATCGGCTTGTGGATGCTCTGGACGGACTTGCCTTTTGTCAAAGAACTATTTGCCCCGGAGATAAAAAAGCTGCTTCCCAGGCTGTACACAATTTTGAATCTTTGATAACACACAACAGCAAACATATTACCATCGGCATGGTGGATAAGCACAGCGTAGAAACCATAGTCAAGATGGCTGCTGCAGCAATGGGAGGAATGGACCAACTACGTGAACGACCCATATGCACCTGCTCATGCTGCGTCACAAGTCCCCTGACTCTTGCAACTCAATGTTGCGAAACCCTTATCGCAGCCCTGAAAGCAGGTGTAAACGTAGATATAATGGCCATGGCCCTTTCCGGCGGAACAGGCCCGGTAACGCTTGCCGGTACAATTGTTTTGACCCTTGCCGAGCATCTTGGTGGACTGGTTCTTGCCCAGACTGTTAAAAAAGGATCTAATATTTCCTTTGGTTCATGCAGCACTATAATGGATTTGAAAACAGGACTGACTTCAGTGGGGGCTCCTGAATGGAGCATGGTGGGTACAGCCATTGTAAGGATGGCCCAATATTATGGTATTCCCTGTCGAATCGGTGCAGGAGTTAGTGATTCCAAGGTTCCCGATGCCCAGGCAGGGTATGAGTTTAGTTTTAACGTACTGCCTATTGCCCTGGCAGGAGCCAATATGATTTTTGGGGCAGGAGGATTGGAAACAGGGTTGACCTTTGATTATGCCAAACTGATTATGGACCATGAATGCATCACAAATATCCATAAACTGATCAACGGAGTAAAGGTAGATGAAGAATCCATGGTCTTGAATCTCATAGATGAGATTGGTCCCGGCGGAAGCTATCTAACCCATAACCATACATTTCAACATACAAGAAGCCAGTCCCAGGGTATCATATTTGACAGAAAAACCAGGGCACAATGGATGCAATCCTCCAATGGTAAAGATCTCACAGAGATGGCTTATGAAAAGGCAAAAAATATTATAGCCAATCATGAGACGCTTGCACTTTCTGCAGATGCAAAAGGAACAATTAAAGACCTTTTGGAAGAGTTTGAGGCCACTGTATAGGCAAGCAATAGGACAGATTTTTGAATAACGCACGCTTTTGCCCGATTGTTGAGGAAGATGAAACAAAACAGTACATTATTAAAAACTCTATAGGTAACAATTATGAATCTTGAAAAGAAATATTATCATTTTCAAAAAGGATTTAAGAGAGCTGCAGATACTGCCACAGGAACTGCTGACCGGGTGCCTGTATATGCCCAGATTTGTGAATTGCTGCCGCTGGAAATGAAGGTTTCAGCCAAAGAGATTTTTCACGATGCAAAATTGTTGAATATTGGAACATTTAATATTTGTGACAAATATGGTATCGACATCCCAACAGTGGATTTAGACACTTATAATATTGAAGCTGAAGCAATAGGTCAGAAGATACTCTTTCACGATGAAATCATGCCGGACATTGATCGGGCACATCCTCTTATCCAGGACGAGAGTGATATTAAAAAAATTGTCACCCCTGATTTTGACACGGCAGGAAGATGTTCCCTTGTCATTGACATGTACAATATTTTTGAGGAACTGACAGGGGTCAAGGCAAACATTGCATTCTGCGCTCCCTTCAGCCTTGCAGCCAACATAAGGGGAATTGAAACTCTAATCATGGACATGTGCCTGAACCCAAAATTTGCCCATGAACTCATGACAAGGGTAACGCAAGAACTGCTTATTCCATGGCTTGAGTACCTGAAAACAAAATTTCCCCAGACACCGGCAATGGTGGGGGCTGATGCCCTGGCTTCCCTTCCCATAGTCAATATAAAGCTCATGGATGAATTCATAGCACCCTATGTTGAAAAGCTCCGTGAAGCATGCGGCCCTAAAGTATGTGTGCCCAATTGGACAGGGGAAAGACATGCCAAGAATCCCGAAGAGGTAATGGATATACGCTTGCGGGTCAACCCAGGGTTTGTGGAAGGCCAGGATCCAGATGTTGAAGCCCTAGGACCGGAATTTTATAAAGCCTATGCAGAAAAGCATGACCTTCCACTGCTCCTGGGTGTGGGAGCTGTTTTTCTTAGAACCAGTACACCTGAAGAAATTTTCAACAGAGTGAAACACTATGTTAAGGCTGGGGGGAAAAATGGTCGTTTCTGGTTCTACCTGTGTAATATTGAACCAGGTACTCCAATGGAAAACATAAAAGCTGCAGTGGCTGCAGTCCATAAATATGGGACCTATGAAAACTGATCAGGCAGGCATGTTTGAAAAATCTATTGAAAATTGTGGAAATTCAACCTCTAATCCCTCTTTAATCGCTTTTTCAAGATCAGCCAGTACCACCATATTCAAAGCGGCACAACAGGATTTTCCTTTTCCCAGACGATTTAAAAATACGATGAGTTTTTGGCTCTTTTCCACATATCTGATTTTTCCCACTAAACCCAATTGCGCAATTGTCATGCCGGACTGAGGATCTTGGATACTATCCAAAACCCTGTCGATTTTTTTTTGAATTATATCATTCATGTTAATCCCTCTAAAAAAATGAAAAAGGTGTCAGACGTCCTTTATTATCACTCATGCATCAGGAAAATATTTTAGATTCTTTTTACGCCAACCGCTTTTTAATAATCTCCTGGATGACCTTGGGATTTGCCTTGCCCTTGGAGGCTTTCATGGCCTGTCCCACAAGGAATCCCATGGATTTTTTATTTCCGCTTTTATAGTTGGTCACGGCAGAAACATTGTCAGAAATGATTTTATCAACGATTTTTTCAAGCTCTGCCGTATCAGAGACCTGCCTGAAACCGAATTGTTCAACAATTTGTCCGGGTGTTTTGTCCGTCTCAAAGAGTTTCTCCAGCACAGACTTGGCTGAGCTTGAATTGATCTCACCCTTTTCAAGCAATTGGATCAGGCCTGCAAACCTTTCAGGCGTGACTTTTGTGTTTGCCAGGGTCTGCCCATGGGCCTTTAATGCAGGAAGAAGCTGGGTAGCTATTCTGCCTGCTGCCATGCGCGCCCGTGCGCCAAGGGTCACAACGGATTCAAAAAATTCGGAAAGACCACGTTCGGAACTCATGAGCACTGCTTCGTCGTGGAGCAATGAATACTCCTGGACAAATCGTTTTACCTTTTGACCGGGCATCTCTGGAAGAAGAGATTTTATCTTTTCGAGCCAGGTGTCTGTCAGGACTATCAAAGGGACGGATGGATCGGGAATGCAGGGTCCTTCGAACTTGGCCCGCATGGCAGTGGTAACATGTTTTTCAGGATCCCAGAGACGGGTGTGCAGCACAATGGATTTTTTGTTATTGACAGCGTCGATCTGGCGTTTGATCTCATAGGCAATGGCATCACCCACATGATGGATGGAGTTCATGTTTTTGATTTCCACCTTTGTATTGAGCTGGTCACTGCCTGCAGGCCGAATGGAAATATTTGCATCGCACCGCATGGTTCCGGATTCCATACTGCACTCGGCACAGCCCGTGTATCGAACCTGGTTTCTTAAGACCTTTAAAAACTCCATGGCATCATGGGGGCTTTTGAGCTCGGGTTCTGTGACAACTTCTACAAGGGGTGTGCCTGCACGGTTGAAATCCACCAGGCTTATGGGAACCCGGCCTTCGATTTCATGGACCAGCTTTGCTACATCCTCCTCCATGTGAACATGGTGCAGTCTGAGTTTTTTCGGATTTCCCTGTTCATCCAGAATTTCCACCCAGCCATTTCTGGCAAGGGGCTTATGGGCCTGGGAAAGCTGGAATCCTTTTGGAAGATCAGGATAGTAATAGACCTTCTGGTCAAAGGCACTTTCGCCCTGGATCTCGCAATTAAGGGAGAGGCAGGCAAGAATTGCTTTTTCCAGTACTTCCAGGCTCAAGATGGGAAGAGCGCCGGGCATCCAGAGACAGACAGGACAGACATTGGTGTTTGGATCATCACCCGGGTTGTTGGAGCAGTCGCAGAACATCTTGGTGGCTGAGTTCAGCTGTATATGAATTTCAAGACCGATTACTGCTTCATATTTCATGGTGAATCCCTCCTGTATAGATTTCAGATATGCGGGCTGCAAGGGCAATCAATCGTGCATCATCAAACCTTTGACCGATAAGTTGAAGAGCAGATCTGGTGTTACCATCATTGACAGGCCCGGGGATTGAAATCGCCGGGTTCCCAGTGAGGTTTGCAAGAAGCGTCAATGAAAACACATCATAGAAATCAGATACCGTGTCTGGCTTTTGGGTCGTTGGTCCAGGTTTATCAGAAACTGGCAGGGCGATCATGTCCACGGTTTCAAACGCTTTTTCAACGGTTTCAATCAAACTGGCCCTGATGCGGCAGGCATCCAGAAAAGCGTTGTAATTCTTGTACTGGAAATATCCCCCCTGGAAAAGATAGGCTTTGACTAGGGTACCAAAGGATTCTCCCCGGGATTTAATGTACATCTCATTCCAGTTCTTTACCAAGGCCCCTGTCCTGTGCCCATAGCGGACACTGTCAAACCTGCCGGCACTGGATGATGCCTCAACTGTTCCGATCACGTTGTGACTGGTCCTGGCAAGGGAAAAGTCTTTGATGGAGACCTCTTTAATCTGAACACCAGCCTTGCCAAGTTTTTCCACAGCCTGTTCAAATTCTTTATTCCTTTCCTGGCCCATGGCTGAATTCAATTCCCGGACCAGGCCCACTGTCAAAGGGCCATCCTGGAATTTTTCTGGAATATTAAATTGGGACATGGCCTGGTCAATGCCGGATTCTTCCATGGAAGGATCACGCTCATCAATGCCGGCCATGGTGTAAATCGTTTTTGAGATCGTTTCAAGTGACCTGGAAAGGATGCCACAGCTTTCCATGGATGGGATTAAGCTGAACAGGCCGAAACGGGAAATAAGGCCATAGCTCGGCTTAAAACCGAAACAGCCAGAGGCAGTAGCCGCCATCCTTGCCTCGCCCGTGGTGTCTGTCTTCAGCACCACATCAGAAAGCCCGCTGTTTATGGCATCACCACAGGTATCCCTGTCAAGGCCCAGGCCAAGTTCCGCCATAAAGGTTCTTCCTTTGAGATTTGCTCCGGCATTGCGCAGGCGCTGGATCAGGGTGGCGTCTTCCAGGGCCACATAATTCTCAAGGGCCAAGGATTGGGCATCGATAGGCCAGTTGGCAACGGATATGCCGGACTCAACGATCACGCTGGTCCCGGCCATAGGGCCGTCCGACTCGGGCAGGGTTGAGGTATTTATATATGTAAAGATCTTAGATTCCATGAAATATCCTTTTGTGTTTCCCAATTATTCAAGAATGCTTGCAACCTTGAAGTAATCCCCCTTTACAAAAGGAGCATTTTTAAACAGGTCTGATGTTTTGACAAATGAAGACCTGGTGGCTGCACTGCCTTTTCTGAAATGATTCTGTCCCCTGAACACGGAGATAGCAGGCTCGTATTCTAGAGCATTGCCAGAGACTTCTTTGGCCATCCTCATTGCATCTTCAAGCGCGCTTTGGATTATGGGCCGTTCATCTTCCTCAAAACCGATTCTGGAAACCCAGGAAATATAGTCGATGATCTCCTGCTCCTGGTCCGAACTCGGCAAATCCTCGGTTTTGCCAAGATCCAGCAGGCCCAGTTCGGAAAGCTGCTCAAGGGCCACCAGTGATGGTGCCCGGGTCAACGGACAAAATGCGCTTCTGTTCTTGGGGAAAGCCGTCACCTCCCGTATGGAAGGGGTATTCAGAATCATGGCAACCACCCGGTCCATGCCAAGGGCAAGACCGCCGTGGGGCGGCGGGCCAAAATTAAGGGCCTGGAGGAAAAAGCCGAATTTTTCTTCTGTCTCCTGGGGCGAGAGTCCCAGGGCAGTGAACACCTTCTGCTGGATGGAAGGATCGTGGATACGGATACTGCCTCCGCCTAATTCCTCGCCGTTGATGACGATATCATAGGAGCGGGACAAAAGAGAGAGAAGATCTTCCTGGTCGCTGGGATCGAAATCTATTCGGTCCGGGGCAGTAAAAGGATGATGGCTGGATGTAACCCCCTCCTCTGTTGCTTCAAACAATGGAAAATCCGTGACCCAGACAGGAACGAACCTGTCTTTGGGAATCATGTCAAGGCGATCCGCAACATGGAGGCGGAGACGTCCAAGGGCAGAATTAACCACTTCAAGGGAGGCATCGGCTATGATGAGGATCACATCTCCATTGGAGGCATTGAATAGTTCAATGATGGATCGTTGTTCTTGGTCATTGAAGAACTGGACGATGTTGGAATCAAGCTTATCTCCTGTCACCCGCATCCAGGTCATGCCCTTGGCACCAAAGCCGGGAACAATCTGTTTTGCGTATTCGTTCTGGAGGACATTTTTGCTCAGGCCTTCAGAAGCCTGTTTGACATTGATTCCCTTGATCACCCCGCCCCGTTGGAGGATCTGTTTGAAGATGCTGTAGCGGGTCTCCTTAAAAATATCAGTTGCCTCCACAAAAAACATTTCAAAGCGCAGATCCGGCCGGTCTGATCCTGTTTTGTCCATGGCTTGCTGCCATGTCATGCGTGGAAACGGCCTTGGAAGACTTGTTCCACCGACTTCAAACATCCGGCACAAAAGATCTTCAATAAGATTAAAAATAAATTCTTCATCAATGAACGAGGCTTCAAGGTCGAGCTGGGTAAATTCCGGCTGCCGGTTGGATCTCAGGTCTTCATCTCTGAAACACCTGGTGATCTGGTAGTATCGTTCAAAGCCTGCAACCATGAGGAGTTGCTTGAAAAGCTGGGGTGATTGCGGCAGGGCATAGAAATGTCCTGGATTGACCCTGCTTGGGACCAGATAGTCCCGTGCACCTTCCGGCGTGCTCTTGGTCAGAATCGGTGTTTCAACTTCGATAAACTCCTTTTGGTCCAGGAATTTTCGAATGCAGGCGTTGATTTTGTGCCGCTTAATGAGAAATTGCTGCATGCCCGGACGTCTTAAGTCCAGGTAGCGGTACTGAAGTCTCAAATCTTCGGACACGGGTTCACGGCTTTCAATTTCATTTGCGCTTCCAACCATGGCTTTTTCAGTGATGGAGAAAGGAAGGGTATCAGACCGGCTCAGGATGGTCATATCAGTGACTAGAACTTCAATATCTCCGGTCTCAATATTTGGATTTTCCGTTCCCCGGGCCCGTTCTACTATCCGGCCAAAAGCTGTAATGCAATATTCGTTTCGAAGGGATGTTGATTGTCGGCAAACATCTTCAGGGGCAAATTCAGAGCTGAAAACCAGTTGAACAATCCCGCTCCGATCCCGAAGATGGATAAAAAGTACTTCCCCGTGATCCCGAAGCGCATCAACCCAGCCTGCAAGGTGAACGGTTTTACCTATATCGGCCGATACCAGCCGGCCGCAATTGGATCTATCATGGTACAGCATCCCACGCTCCCTTATTTCTTAAATCTTCTACAATGGTTTCAGCAAGTTCTATTAATTTGAGTTTATCCACTTTTGTGCTCCGGGTCAACGGCAGTTCTTTGTCCTGGGGCCATATTTCAACATGCTGGGGTCTTTTATAAGAGGCTATGGACTTACAGTGTTCCATCACATCCTGGCTGGTCAGAGTGATATTAGTGCCAGGACGAACAAAAGCGAAAATGCCTTCGTCAAAAAGTGTATGTTTCATCCCGATCACTTCCACCACATCCACCCCTTCCAATTGGGCAATATGTTCTTCAACCTCTCCTGGAAAGACATTGTAGCCTTTTTGTTTGATAACAAATTTCTTTCTCCCGGAAAGATACAAGGCTTTGTAACCGTCCATCTGTTTAAAATACCCCAGATCCCCCGTATAAAGGATGCCTTCTTTTGAGACAGCTTTTTTTGTTTCTTCGGGCTGATTATAATATCCTAAAAAAACAATGGGAGGATGATAACAAATTTCTCCTATCTTTTCATCATCCAATTCTTCTCCTGCTGATCCATCCCCTTTCATGGGATTACGAATACTTACCCGGGCCAGATCAGAAAAAGCCTGTCCCACCTGTCCTGCCATCTCTTCATGGGAGATATCAGCAGGTGTAAAAGTCGCAAAACCGGCATTTTCAGTCATTCCAATACCTGTCCCGAATTTTGGCGCCATGGTGGATAGTTTTTTAAGAAAAGTTGTATCAACGGCTGAGCCGGCATAGGCAACAAACTCAAGGCTTGAAAGATCATATGTTTCATATCCTGGAAAATTCCACAGCATTCTGAACATGGTTGGGATCTGCCCGATCACCTTGATTTTATGTCTTTCAATGGCTTCCAATGTGGTCTTGGTGTCAAATATTCTTAAAAGAACGGCTTTCCCCCCGATAAACATGGTGGTCATAAATGTTTCCGTGACACACCCGACATGGCTTGGGGGAAGATTCACAAGAATTGAAAAATCTTTTTTATCCCCTTTATAATCAATGCCCCTTTCCAATATCTGGTTCTGAACAATGATATTTTCATGGCATAATACAGCAGGCTTTGGTTCTCCTGTGGTTCCCGTTGTGTAAATAATCAAGGCCGGGGTTCTTTTATCCATCTGTTGATATGTTTTTTTAAGCTGCCCTGTGAAAATATCTGTCAGCTTCAACCACACAAGGCGCATCTTATTCATGAGATCTGAAATACTGACACCACCTTCTATAATATCTCCGGGTTTGGGATCTGGAGTGAACTGCACCAGGTGTTTTACAGACAGGCATCCTTTTTTAACTGCTTTTCCAACCATTCTAAAATCCCGGACAGGGGTTTTGCCTAAAAAGAAAAAGGCTTTGGCCTCAATCTTGTTGATGTCCCGGACAACTTCATTTTCACTTAAGCGAAGATCCAAAGGCGCAATAATAGCCCCGATTTTAAAACAGGCATACATCAATGCCATATGTTCTGGAAGCAATACCAGCTGGGTTGCCACCCGGTCTCCTTTTTGGATTCCCATATCAAGTAATTTGAGTGCAAAAAAATCAATTAATGAGCTAAATTTTTTATAGGTAATTTGCCTGCCGTCTTCATGTTGAACCATGGCCACGGAATCCGGCTGTTCTTTTGCCCATTTATCAATATAGGAATTTACAAGCGGTAATCTTTGGTTTGTGTTCATTTTACCCCCTTTTCAGTATTTTTACATACCCAGACCGAATAGCTTTTTTTAGTTCACTATTCTGGACTTCAAAAAAGATATCCGTATAATCTATATAAGCTTTTTTCCCTGTACACAATACCTTAATATCCGTTCCAGGCAGTACCATTCCCGTAAACCTGCATGCAATCTCGGCAATCCTTGCAGGGTCTTTGCCGGCTTCAGTGTTAACCAATTCTCGAATCGCATATGCCAGGGTTGCCGTTCCCTGCAGAATAATTCCGGGCAGACCCACCATCCTGGCAAAATTGGGTGAAGTGTGAATTGGAAATTCAATATTGCTGCATCCATCATAAATATAGGGGCGCAGAGGATCAATATGAATGTCTGATGCCCATAAAACATCTGCATCGTTATCATTTTCCGGAATTAAAGGGATTTCACCATCTGTATCTCCCTTTCCACAGTCCACCCCCCGAAGCATGGCGCCAATATATTCGGTGAATACAGGTTTTCCAAGCTGGTCCTCAGCATCAAGACGGATAATGGCATGGGTCCCTGCACGATGGGGTAAAATGGCTTTTAATGTTCCAGTTAATGACAGTTCATCTCCTGGCCGGATCAGGCGATGTAAAAGCAGGTGCTCAGTATAATGTACCTGGGTCATTAAAACGTCTTTTGGAAAATCTTTGGAGTCAATAAAGGTTTCCAACCGGCTCAAAACAGGCCAGGTAACGGATACTGCAAACATGGGATGGGATACAATTCCATGGTCTTTTATATCATCAAAATATTTCGGGTTATTGTCCTCTATAGCTGCTGCAAAATTTGTGGTTTCCCGCCAGTTGATCTTTGTCTGATAGTTCAAAAGTCGCGTCCCAACAAGGCCGGCATCTAATTTCATAGCACACCCCCATTTTTATTTAGTTCTGCTCCAATACCCTGATAATTTGAAACATAGTTTGATTTGCCGGTGTCTTCACACCTTCTCTTACATTCCAGCAAGTTGAGGGCAGCACAAAAAAATTTCTTTTGTGTTATATAAAGAGATTTTAATAAAAGCAATCAGGAAAACAACATAATTTTATCCGACCCTTTGTCTGGTTTCCAGCCGAATTAAATACATACCGCTGCTGATAATAAATAAAATACCGATAAGAGTTGTGGGAGATGGGATCTCATTCCAGAAAACAAAACCCCACAGAACAGCCGGTACCATACCGACATACTCAAAAGGGGTTATGGTCGAAGACTTTGCCACGCGATGCTCTATTTTCTGAGAAACCCGTTTTTTATTTTTTCATACACCTTTATGGCAAGAGCAATATCTAAAGCCGCAAATCCCACACTTTCATAAATGGTTATTTCTTTATGGGTTTCACGGCCTGTTATCTTTCCAGTAATAATATCACCGACATTGCCATGAATTCTTGACTTGGTTATTTCACCATTGTTAAAGGGGACAAGAAGGTCCCCTGCAACATCCCATGTTTCATCCATATTATCGGTTACAATCTTATCAGCTCGAACAACGATTTTACTGTCAATCTCCTGCATATCAGGAGTAAATGAACCAATCGCATTGATATGAGTACCAAGAGAAACATTTTGGCTGTCAAAAACAGGTTTCATGGCAGTGGTGGCGGTAACAATAACATCAGCACCATAAACACAGGAATCTGAGGTTTTTGAGGCAGATATCAAGTAATCTCTGTTTTTGATTGTTTCTGCAAATTCTATAAATTTATCAATATTTTCATGAGATAGATCATAGACTCTGACTTCTGTTAATTTCATCACATGCTGAATAGCTTCTAATTGAGTTTGTGCCTGAATACCAACTCCGATAATGGCCAAAATTCCAGCTTTGGGTTTAGCCATATGTTTAGTTGCAACCGCTGAGGCTGCACCGGTCTTTAAGGCTGTCAGTAAAGTTGCTGCTATTGCTGCCCGGTGTTCTCCTGTCTCACCGGAATAAAGGTGAATGTCTGATATAACCGTATTTAGCCCTTTTTTTGCATTGTCAGAGAAGCTGGATGCCTGCTTAAAACCATAAAAGGATTTGGAGAGGTGGTTAGCAGCTAAAATGATAGCTGAGTTTTCTTTTCCCCGGACATTAATAGTCACTCGACCGGGGATCTCAATTTTCTTTTCTGAATAATCTTTTTGAGCCTCTTCAACCACCACAATAATCTCATCCATTGTTAGATTGTTTTTGACATCGTTTTCAGAAATATACATAATATACCCTTCATCTTAAATGATAAAATACAGTTTCATTTTTTTAAACTTTAATCTCGTTTGTTTATTAAAATTGAAATATTACTTAGCTTAAACAATACCATCTTCAAGTATGGGATTATTCTCAAGTATTCTTGCCGGGTTGAAAATAGCAAGATCAAGGATCGGTTTTGCCCCTGTTATTAATTCTGCTATGTATCTTCCCACAGCCGGCCCCTGCTGCAATCCATGACCGGAAAAACCATTGGCAAGATAAAAGCCTTTCAGATATGGCCACTCTCCTAAAATAGCATTGGCATCCAGGGTGTTGACGGCATAGAGTCCGGCCCACCCTTTGATCAGCTTCAGTGCTTCAAACACCGGTGCAAAATTATACAATTCTTCCCATAATCGTTCAAAACGATCCTGGTCCCAGGAAAAATCAAACCCAATGGGATCATCTTCCATGGATTTACCCATCAGCAGAAGACCACCGGTTTCTGATCTGAAATAGAATCCAGACGGTAGAACTGTCAATGGCAGAGGACCGTCGAATGAAAATGCAGGCTTCACAGCAAATACCTGACGTTTTGTCGGGTCGACTGGAAGTTCAATACCAACGGTTTTTACCAGTCGGGCTGCCCATGCCCCGGTACAGTTAACTATATGGGAAGAAAAAAATGTTTCTCCTGAAATTGTTTTTACACCTTGAATGACATTCCCGGTCCGCTCCCCATCTCCATCGGTTATCAGCTCAACCACCTCATCTTGCAAAAAAGAAACACCCATGGATTTTGCTTTTGCTTTAAACCCCATTAATACGGCATAGGCATCGAAATGGCCGTCCTGGGATCCAAAGGTACCGCACACAATATTGTCTAAATTCTCATAAATGGGATATTTTTCTCTTATTTTTTGGGGTGACCACCACTCAATGGCACATCCCAGCTCTTTCTGCATGTTAAAAGCTTTTCTGGCAGCCGGTTCATTTTTTTCATCATAGAGAAACAGATTACCTTCCCTGCGATAAAAAATGGCCGGTTTTATTCCGTCAATCGCCATTTCATCTTCAAAGTTTTCAAGTACTTTAAATGCGTATTGAGAAATCTGGACATTCTCCTTCAGGCTGAACTGGATCCTGGCATTCACCATAGACAGGGTTGTAGATGCTTTCTCATAACCCAGATCCTGTTCAATAACAATCACTTTTAAAGACGGATCAGCCATCATCAGATGATATGCTGTGGATGAGCCCATAATCCCACCACCAATAACAATAATATCAAAATTTTTATCTTTCATGTATCCCCCAGCTGTCTATTCGTTTTAATTTTTATCAATATCCATATATGGATCACCATAAGCTGTCACAAAAAGTTCAGTATCCAAAAATATTTCTTGGGGCCATCCTGCAGGCAATTTGCCCGCATGATCACTATACGTCGCTTCTACTTTAATATCTCCGGCTCCGGCCTTTTTTGCCAGCTCAATAATATAAGACCTCATATATTTTTCTGCATAAATTTTTGCTGCTTCAAAATTTGAAAAATCTTCAATCTTATCCGGGAGGTGTGCACGAAATATCAGACCTCCCTCCATCATTCGGATAACAGCCTGACTCCTTTGAATAATGCTGGCAGTGGCGGCACCAAATGCATTTGCCACATGGGCATATTCAGGAACGATCAACTCAGTATTCAAACATGATGCCACTGCCGGCATATATGCATTAACTGGCGCTCCTATAGCTACCAACGGTTTTTTTAGTTTGAATATGCAGGAAAGTTCCTCATCAGCCTTATTATTTAATGAATAATTAAGAATAGCAGATGCCGTGGTCTCTTTTTCCCATTGCGGCAATCCTATTTTATCCTCCATAACTTTACTCAAAAGTTCTTTCACCAGGCTGTCCGACAATTTTTTTACCAAGGCATTACAAAACTCTATTACAGCCATACCAACCTGGTTTGCAAGAAGTTCTGCTCCCAGATATGATGCATCTTTATCCCACAGATTCATTTGCCCCAGAACATGCAATGCATCTGTGGGCGTGAATGCTGAACGATGCAGTAGACCTTTCCTTTCAAGTTGTTCAATACGCCGCTTAATAACAAACTTTTTCCGATCCTGGGTAACAGTCAACAATGGCAATGGCTCTTTTTCCATACGGCATAGTAGGTCGCAATCTTCTTGTCGGAGATGATTGACCTGAGAACGGCCGGTTATGACAAATTGTCCTGCACTGTTTTCCCAGCTTTTTTCAAAAACCTGACTTCTGAGAGTTGGTAACACTATTGGATAATCGTTTGCCAAAAGACATAGAGGAATTGCACGACAGGGGCCCAGGAGGATGTCGCCCTGAGCACCGATTTCCACCAGGCTGTCTCCACCAATTCCCACGGTATGAATATCTACTGCCTCCACCATGGTCCTTCTGTGGCTGATATAAGCGCCTTCAGCAGTAATAGCAGGGCGCCCATTGATAAGCAGTGTTATATCCGTGGTTGTCCCCCCCATGTCCGCCACCCAGACATCCTTACACCCTGTCAAATGGTAGGCGCCAACACAGCTTGCTGCCGGGCCGGAAAGAATGGTTTCAATAGGTCTTTTACTCGCCCATTGGGCGGGTACAATTGCCCCGTCTCCCTTCACAATCATTAAGGGTGCAGAAATGTTCAATTGCGCAAGCGCTTGATCAATATCTGAAATAAGATTCTTTAAAAGGGGGATGAGCCTGGCATTATGACCTGCTGAGATAGCCCTGCTTACCGAATTCAGGCGGCTGGTCAATTCATGGGCACAGGTCACAGGCAAATTTGTTAATTTTTCCACCAATGCTTTTACACGCAATTCATGATCAGGGTTTCTAATTCCAAAATATCCTGATATTGCAAAAGCTTCTACTTGATTGCGCCTCGTCAGGATCTCTTTTTTGGCCATTTCTTCATCCAGAGGCTCAACTTCGTTGCCTTGGACATCATGGCCACCGGCCAGCCATACAATATCATCAGACCCCATTTCTTCCATAAACCCTTGATTCCGCAGCAATTGTTCATTATACCCAATGAGAAGCTTACAAATAGTGCCGCCATACCCCTCGGTGATTGCATTGGTGGCCAGGGTGGTTGAAAGGCAGACCATGCTGATATCTTTGGGAGAAAATCTTTTTGAACTGTCGTTTAGGCAAGAGTCAATTGCAGAAAAAATTCCTATAAACAAATTCTTTCTTGTTGTTAATGATTTGGCCGTGGATACAATTTTTCTTGTGGTACGATTTACAAGAACTGCATCAGTATAAGTACCGCCTGTATCAACTCCTAGGGAAAGACTCACCTTAGCGTTCCTTTTTGTTATGGCACCCCTAAACTATATATCTAAGAGGCCATTTCTATGGGCTTTTAAAAAATTCTTGCAATACCTGTCATGTCCGGCCAGGGCTTCTGCTGCAATAATACTTGCCATCATTCTTTTATCCAAAGGATTCATAATGGCACCATCCAGACCTTTTGAAATTGCCATGGATATGAAAGTTTGATTTAAAAATTGTCTGTTCGGAAGACCGTAAGAAATGTTGGAAAGGCCGCATATCGTATGAATATCTTTGAAAGTCGTATGAATTTTTTCCACGGCATTGATAAATTCCATGCCAAATCTATTATTAACAGATAACGGCTGCACCAGAGGATCCACAAAAATATTTTCTATTTTTACACCATTTTTTACCAATGCATTTACAAGAAAATCAGCTATTCTCATTCGATCATCCATGGTTTCAGGCATGCCCTCATCACTCATGCACAAAGCCACAACTTTTAAATCAGAACCGATAAGGATCGGAATGAGACTGTCATATCGTTCTTTTTCTAAAGAAATTGAATTGATCATGGGGGTCCCTTTGTGCACATTCAATACAGCTTCAATGGCTTTGGGATCCGGGCTGTCCAGGGTACATGGTAAATCCACAACTTCCTGTACGGTTTGAACTAACCATTTTAAATATTTAGGTTCATTGCCTACAAAAATCCCGGCATTAACATCGATATAATCGGCACCAGACGCTTTCTGGTCTTTTGCAATCTTTTGGATGGCAATTACATTCTTGGCTTTTATGGCATCCCCTACAGACTTACGACTGGCGTTTATAAGTTCTCCTACAATATACATCTATAAATTCTCCATTTATTCAACTATCTCCAAACAATTAAGCGTAATATATTTAGATAATATTAAACGATACCCATAATACGATCAGCTTCCTTAACAGCAGTAGATGCATCTTCTGCATAACCATCTGCGCCAATTTCTTCAGCCCATGCCCGGGTAACCGGGGCTCCACCAACCATAATTTTCACTTTTTTACGGATACCCGCTTCCTCAATGGCCTGAATGGTATTTTTCTGGCCGGGCATAGTGGTAGACAAGAGTGCAGATAAGGCGATGATGTCAGGTTTAAGTTCATTTATTTTATCCACAATGGTTGATGCGGGCACATCTTTGCCAAGATCAACAACGTCATATCCCGAGGCGCCCATAAGTAAAACCACAAGATTTTTACCGATATCGTGGACATCTCCCTTGACCGTTGCAATCAGCATGAGCCCTTTTTTTGTGATAGAGGCATCGCCCTTTAGTTTGGCTTCGATGTTCTTCATAACGTTGGTTACTATTTCACCACATCCGATCAGCTCAGGTAAAAAGAGGATCTCCTCGGCAAAGAGATCCCCGACTTTTTTTAGGCTCTCAGTGAGACCCTCATTAATGATAACCATGGGATCGACACCAGCATTTAATGCCTCTTCAACACTTTTTGCAACTACGGCTTCGTCCTGATCTATTACACCCTCAATTATTTTGTTTAAATATTCGTCTGTATTCATTCTATAGTCTCCTGATACATTATTTGTTAATTATGGCATCTAATTTAGCATCAATATCTTCGGGTAATTCCGGAGGCGTATATGTTTCCATCACTTTATAAAAATAATTTCTTGCCCTTTTGCGCATACTTTTTGCTTCCGGATCTTTATCCAGGGCCAAAAAACCCCGATCCATCACTTTGGGTAAAAACATTTCCTTTTTAAAGTTTTCCCGGGTATGCTTGGCCCTAATGAAATCACCGCCAGGGCCTACTTCCTTAAATATTGATAAATTTAATGTTCTGTCGTTAACCTCAATGCCTTTTTTCACCCATTTTATCCATCCGGCAATTTCATTATCAATAATCAAGGTTTCAAGACTGATGGCATTCTCATCTGCAAAAAGTCCCATTCCAACAATCATATTGGTGTCGGCAAGGGCAGGCAAAAGTCCGGTTCCCATTTTTTCCATACCCAGCTGAACATCAATGGATTTTGTATCGGCAAGAATACCTCCGCCGCCACAAGGAAGCCCATAATACTTGGCCATCTGACTTGTACCGATGCGCAGCATTCCAAATTCAGGTCCGCCATGGGAGCATGTGGCCGCCCGCATATCAAGGATTCTTGCCCAGCTGGCATAAATCAGGGGAACAGACGGATTAACCGCCTTTGCAAGGACAAAGCTACTCAATAATTCAGCATTGGCCATGACCAGTGTTGAGGCAAGGGTTGCAGGGGAAGTCCCTCCACACATGGGACCGGATTCAATAAAAAGAGGCAAACCGTGTTTTGCACACTCAACAATCAATTCAACGCCATCATTTCTGAAGTGTAACGGGCTGCTTAATGTTACCAGAGTGGAAAAGAAAGGTCTTGCTTGAAGAGCTTCAAGACTACCAGCCACTTCCACAGCCATTTCAATATTTTTTAAACAATTCTCCCTGTTTTGAGCTTCAGCAATGAAATGTTTTTTTGTATTGGTCAATAATATTTTTGTTTCTATGACATCGACAATGGAGGAAGGTACATCAGTGGGTGTTGCAGGAACCAATATAAAATCGGGAGGATCAAGCACATCTGACAGGCGGACAATATCTCTTAAATCATCACAAAGCACCTGGCGGTATTCATTTGTTTCAAAATCCAATACATTAGTGGCGATACCAACCGTCCCATAATAAACATGGTCCCCTCCTATAATAAGAGGTTCCCCTCCTTTACGATCATACAAACGAACAAAAGATGAGCACATGGCCAAAGTTTCATTAATGACATGATCTGGAATTCTCACCAATTGCTTTTTTCGATCAACCTTTGCACCTGCTTTTTCAAACAAGTCCATAGCCTCTTCATTTTCCGCAAGCGTTCCTACTTCCCACAACAAGGCACGAGAAGCCTGGTCTATATCCAACATCTCCCGGTCACTCAATATTTTTAGTTTGGGTTCCATTTTTTATTTATCCTGATTATCTTCTGTTATTGGTTCGTTGTCTGTTATGTAAATATTCCTTGGCCCTGAGGGCCAGGCTAAGGGGATAAGCATGCCTTGTTTGTCTTATTTAGCACTATTGGCGACCTAAAAGTTTGATTAAAATCCAAACATTCGTGGAATCCAGAGTGTTGTAAAAGGGATATAGGTAACTGCAAATAATACGATAACCAGAACTAAAAATGGCACCAGAATTTCTTTGCTCAGTTCTTCGAGGCTAATTCCGGCAATAGGACTGGCGATAAAAAGCACCTGGCCTAAAGGGGGCGTTATGAGTCCCATAGTTGTATTGATACAGACAATCATACCGAAGTGCAGTGGATCTATTCCCATTGCAATAGCTATGGGGGCTAACACGGGGGTAAATATTATGATCACCGGAATATTATCCATGAATGTTCCAATAACTAATAGGATTATATTGGTGAGCAGTAGAAAAACAATCGGGGATGTATTGCGTAGCATGTCCTCCATTAGAGCAGGTAATTGTTCTACTGCAATGACCCATCCCCATATGGTGGCTGTGCCAGCAACGATCATTACAATGGCCGTTATAATACCCGAGTGAACTAACATTTGTGGTAGTTGAGATAATTTGACCTTGCGGGTTATTAAGACAACAATAATAAAAGCATACCCCACGGCGATAGCAGATGCTTCAGTGGGAGTGAAAATCCCACTGATAATTCCTCCCACAATAATGAGCGGCATAATCATTGCCGGGATAACATCTTTGAATCCATTCCAGAGCTCAATTCCTGTTATTTTTCCTTCCCTAATAGGATATTTTCTTTTTCGAGAAATGATATAACTGGTGATCATCAAAGCCAAGCCTATGATAATACCCGGTAAAATGCCGGCCAAAAACAGGCCACCGACGGAAACATTACCGGATATGGCATAAATAACAACCGGAATGCTAGGCGGTATGACAGGGCCAACAATTGCCGATGCAGATGTTATTGCTGCAGAGAATTTGGGATCATATCCCGCCTTTATCATCATTGGAATTTCCACTGATCCTAGTGCGCTGACATCTGCGATTGCGGAACCGGTCATGCCACCGAAAAACATACTGGCCAATACGTTTGCCATGGCTAATCCGCCACGGATTTTTCCGATTATTAATATGGAGAAATGCAGTAATTGTTCGGTGAGCTTCCCTTGAGACATTAATTCACCAGCCAGAATGAAAAAGGGGATGCAGAGCAGAGGAAAGCTGTCCAGACCGGCGAATATTTTTTGGGGCACAATCTGTAGTGGAATATCTCCCATGGTTATGATAGCAGTGAATGCACTTATCCCAAGACTAAAGGCTATTGGGAGTCCGATAAGCATTGTTATGATGGTACAAAATCCTAAAACTAAAATTACCATAGTATCACTCTGTATTTTTTTGAAAGGATTCACATCCGTTCATTTTCAAAAGTTGTGATTGAGAAGTCATTGCGGCAAATACATGAAATAGCATAATGAGGCTGCCTGAAGGTATTGCTAAAAGGGGCCATAACATGGAGAGTCGAAGTGCCGGACTAAGCTGTCCCGCTTGGGAAAAACATAGCTTGAGACCAAAGAAACATACCAAGGCCAAAAAGCTGCCCAATAGGATAAAATTAAAAGAAAGTATCGGGATCCGAAGTTTGCCGAAGCGGTTAATCAGTGAAGTGATACTCACATGAGAACCTTTTTTCAAAGCAATCGAAGTGCCGATCATGCTGATCCATATCATTAAAAACCTTGCCAGTTCCTCTGTCCATGAAATCGACAATTTGAAAAAAAAGCGATTGAAAACACCCAGCAACACATCAATCACCATCACGGCCATTAAAATAGCTAAAAACCAACGGGATACATGATCAATAGAATTACTGATATGCTCTAAAACAGCTGAAACTGACATCTATAATACTCCTGTATGGTTTTCCCAGGAGGGCGAAAAAATGCCCTCCCGGTATTTAAATTAGATATGGATTTAGTTGAACAATTTTTTTTCAGACTGTTCAACCGCCTTGAGAACTTTATCTACCCAAGCATCTCCGATCTGTGAACGAATGTAGGGTATAACCGCTCCTTGAGCTCCTTGACGGAATTCTTCCAATTCAGCCAAAGTCGGTGCGTAGATTTTCATTCCTTTCTTTTCCAAGTCTTCAATCCAGAGAGTGTTACCCAGATAAACCTGGGCTCTGTAGACAGTTATCGCTTTAAGCGCAGCATCCTGGATGATTCGTTGATGCTCGGGACTCAACGTTTGAAAAAATTTTTCAGAGATAGATATAGGAAGTACTCCCAGTGTATGTCCATCAAGAATCATATATTTTTGTACTTCGTACAGTTTTGCCTGCTCAATCATCGACAGCGGATTTTCCTCACCGTCAACCACTCCCTGCTGGAGGGATGTATATAGCTCAGACCAGGATATTGGCGTTGCATGAGCACCCAAACCCTCCACCAGTTTTACTTTTTCAGGTGACTGGGTTACCCTTATTTTCATGCCTTTTATATCTGCAATGGATTTAATCGGCTTGTTCGCTGTAAAATTTCTAAAACCAAGCCAGGACCAGCCAAGGATTCTCACATTGATTTTTTTCTTTACCAGATCTTTAAACTCTGTCCCGATGGGACTGTTGAGAACATCTAGGAAAACTTCTTCCGAGTCAGTGAGATAGGGAATACTAAATGCCATCCACTCAGGAACGAATCCAGCTAAGGTGGCGGCGCTTGCTGTCGACATCTGCAGGATTTCTTCCTGCATGCTTTGCCATTGTTCACGCTCATCACCCAGCTGACTATCAGGAAATATTTTTACATTGATTTGACCACCACTTTTTTGTTCAACAATTCTCTTAAAAACAACAGCAACAGTATGTTCACTCGACAGCCCTGCACCCTCAATTGAGGAGAGTGTAATATTGTTAACCGCTGCGGATGTAGCTAATTTAATCGTAATCGTTTTTGCTGTGGCACCTGAACAGAAAATAAAGATAACCATGATTGAAATCATTCCAATCGTCACATTTAGAAAAATTTTTTTCGACATTTGCGTTCTCCTCGTTAAATAATAAATAAACTCGATAAATTAGCTCCAACTATAGAACTAATTTATCGAATAAACCGCTTTGCGAACAATTGCCAGAATATTACTCATTGATTGTGTAATATGTTGAGACATGGCCTGTTGCGCTTCAGTGATTTCTCCACAGATCATATGTTCCAATATCCGGCTATGTTCTTCATAGGTTTCATTGAAACTTGTAGCCCGAATATGATCGTATCTCCTAACGATCCTGATTTGCCCGTGCTGATTCCTTAACGTCATTTCCAGCAATATATTTTCGCTATATCGTGCAATATTGTCATGAAATTTTTCGTCTGCCGAGTTAAAACCAGCAAGATCCTTTGATTCAATCAACGTCGGATATTGTTTCATCAGGTTTCGCATTTCTTTGATTCTGCTCTCATCCATTTTGGGCGTGGCAAGACGTATAGCGAGTATTTCTAAGTGTTCACGCAATGTGTAAAGATCCTCTATTTCTTTTATGGTGAATATTTTTACCCTGAACCCCCTGTTGCGTATGGCCTGGATCAGTCCTTCCCCGACAAGCTGGTTGAGTGCTTCCCGAACTGGTGTTCTGCTGATTTGCAATTCTGAAGCTATTTCTTTGTCAGATACCCTGTCACCCGGTAAAAGGTTAAAGTTAACTATTCTGGACCGTATTTCTGTGTAAACTTCTTTTTGAAGATCTTGATTTTTCATAAATCAAATAATGTCGACAAAAATTGACATTGTCAAGCTTTTTTTTAAACTGACTATAAACATTAAACAAATATCTGTATTTATACATTATTAATTATAATTTATAGATACAGATATTTATAGATTTGCATTAAAAAAAAAAATTATTTGACATAAAGTATTTACATAATTATTATTGTCGACATATTATGATGAAGGTAAATAAAAATTTAACTAAGATATAAAATAATTATTTACTTAGCAATAACGCTAAAAAAACAGAATATATGTGGAGTTACTATGAAACCGAAAATGGCTATTTTTCAATCAGATGAGTTTATTAAAAAAAATTTTAGTCAATTGAACGATATTCTTGATATTTCAAATGATAAAGGTGAGTTGACAGAGCTAAATGCTGAGGCCTATTGTCATATTGATATTATCTGTGTAGATCAGAGCATTTTATCATCAAAAATTTTAAAAAGCCTAAAAAACCTAAAACTGGTAGCATTACGATGCACAGGGTCTGATCACATAGATATAAAAACATGTAAACAATTAGGAATTAAAATATGCAATGCTCCTGGATATGCTGCTAATTCTGTTGCAGAACATACATTCGCAATGATTCTTGGAATATGCCGAAAAATGGAGAAAGCTCAAAAGTTTACAAGAAATACTATTTTTTCATGGGAAGGCATGCAAGGAATGGAGATTCAGGGAAAAACCCTTGGCATCATCGGGACAGGTGCAATTGGTAAAAGAACAGCAAAGATTGCATCAGGCTTTGATATGGAAGTCATTGCATATGACCTTTTCCCTGATCAAAAATGGGCTCAACGAGCCAATGTTGCCTATTATGAATTAAATAACTTACTATCCAAAGCGGATATTATCACGCTTTGCATTCCTGCAATTTTACAGGAAAAGCACCAATACCTACTGGCTGAAGAACAATTTAACCAAATGAAAAAAGGGGTCATCATTATTAATACTGCAAGGGGGGAATTAATAGACAACAAAGCGTTGCTCAAGGCCTTGGATCAAGGAATAGTGAGTTCCGCTGGTTTGGATGTTCTGCCTCTTGAACATTATATACGACAAAAGGATAAAGATCTGTCAATTTACTTCAAAACCGATATTGATTTAGATGAAATGCTCACAAATTATATGTTATGCCAGCACCCTAACGTTTTAATGACACCTCACACAGGTTGGTTTTCTAAAGAAGCTGATCAAAAAGCTCTTGATATTACCATTAACAACATTAGAGCATTTATAAATAATAATTTCCAAAATATACTTTGATTGGTTGGGTTTTTATCTCCAGAAGAATCAGGCAAAAAATTTGTTGAATATTCCCAGTCTATTGGCGTTTATGATTTGATTTTGCTGTTCGAGCAGATTATCATCCATTTCATAGTGTAAACTGTCGTGCTGTATTGTAAGAACTGCGAACCAGGAGTAATTTAATGCCTATTTTACTGGAAAAGGATTTAAAAAGAGATTTGCCTAAAATGTATAAGGCAAGGCAATTGTTTAGAAAGACAACTGTGGGTAGTATCAAAACGGAGATACAAAAGCAGATATCTAAGGAAGAAATAAAATCACTGGTCAAGCCGGGAATGAAAATTGCTGTTGGGGTTGGCAGTCGCGGAATCAGCAACATTGCAAAAATAACCAGAACAACAATTGATTGTCTAAAAACGATGGGGGCAGATCCATTCATCATATCGGCAATGGGGAGCCACGGTGGTGGCGAGCCTGATGGGCAAAAAAAGATATTAAGCGATCTGGGGGTTACCCAACAAACAATGGGCGTTGAGGTTGTCACCCATTTAGATGTAATACAAATTGGAAAAACCGAAAATGGACGTCCGGTTTATTTTGATAAGACAGCTTATGAATCAGACATGACCATTGTCATTAGCCGAGTAAAACCCCATACAGATTTCAACCATACCATTGAAAGCGGAATATGCAAAATGCTGGTCATCGGTCTCGGGAATCATATTGGTTGTTCCCAGGCCCATGAGAACAGATTGTCAGAAATGGGGAAATCCATTGAAGAATCTGTTGAGGTTGTTCTGGAAAAGGCAAATGTCGGATTTGGTATCGGTATTGTTGAAGATGCCTACCATAATGTTGCATGTATAAAAGCAATTAGTGCCGATCGTATCATGGTAGAGGAACCCGGGTTGCTGCAGAAAGCCAAAGAGTTGATGCCACGAATAATGATTCCTGAAATCGATCTGCTTATCATTGAAAAAATTGGTAAAAACATTTCAGGATGCGGTGCCGATCCCAATATCATAGGCAGGGTCCCGGCGAAAAAAAATAGTCCTTTTGTGCCCAAAATTCAAAAAATTATTATATTGGATCTAACAAAAGAAAGCTACGGCAGCTTTGTGGGCCTGGGACTGGCAGATATAACACTTCGAGAGGTATTTGATAAATTGGATTTTAAAACAACCTATGCCAATGCAATTGCCGTAAAGGACGACCTTTTCTGCTGCGCAATCCCTCTTATGATGGAATCGGAACGGGAGGCTATTATAGCGGGAATGGTCACCTGTTTTGATGTGGTGGATGATCAATATAAAATTGTTCGCATAAAGGATACCATGAATCTGGATGAGATTATGATTTCCGAAGCATTATTACCTTTTGCCAGACAATCGAGCCGGATTAAATTGATATCATGAAACGGAATGTCGGCACATAGAACTAATTTTTCGAATGAACCGCCTTGCGAATAATTGCCATAATATTGCTCATTGATTGTGTAATATGTTGAGACATGGCCTGTTGCGCTTCAGTGATTTCTCCACAGGTCATATGTTCCAGTATCACCCGGCAAAAGGTTAAAGTTAATTATTCTGGACCGTAATTCTGTGTAAACTTCTTTTTGAAGATCTTCATTTTTCATAAGAAAATAATGTCGACAAAAATTGATGTTGTCAAGCTTTTTTTAAGCTGACTATAAATATTAAACAAATATCTGTATTTATACATTATTCATTATAATTTATAAATACAAATATTTATAAATTTGCGTCAAAATAAAAATATTATTTGACATAAAGTATTTATATAATTATTATTGTCGACATATATGATGAAGGTAAATAAAAATTTAACAAAGGATTTTAATGATGAACAAAACACTATGTTTATCCGCTACAATGAAAGATCCAATGTGGAAAGGGTCAATGGCCGGCTCAAGGATGAATTTGGAGGAAAAATGGTTAGAGTTCGTGGCTATGCTAAAATTATGACTCACCTGATGTTTGGCATTATAGCATTGACATCTGATCAGTTGATGCGTTTTGTCACGTAGATGTAAACAGATCAAAACGAATGGATAAAAACAAGCTGGAATTAAGAGCAAAGGGAGAGCCATGCCTAAAAAATAGCCCACAGCCCTTTTTCTGGTAAAAAAACAAAAAATAAAGTAAAAAAATATAACAGTAAGCCTTCCAAAAACTATTTCTGGAAAATATTTATAGTTTCTGCAAGAGGCTCAATCTTATGATGAATATTGAAAATGGAAATATTGCGGTAAAATGTGGATAGTCTCAAGGGTTAAGACCTGACCTGGAGCTGATAATTTTTTTAGGAGATAAGATATGACTATTAATAGAATGGAAACCAAGCAACGAATGAGTGGAATCGTAATCCACAATGATGTTATCTATCTTTGTGGCCAAGTTGCAGAGGATACCAATAAAGGAATCCTGGAACAGACACGTACCATGCTTGATAAGGTGAAATCCCTACTTGAACAAGCCAGAAGTGATAAAAAACATATTCTGTCAGCCACAATTTATATTAAAAGCATGGATTTGTTTGCTCAGATGAATGAAGTCTGGGATAACTGGATCCCGGAAGGTCATGCTCCAGCACGTGCCTGTGTAGAAGCACAGATGGCGATAGCAGAACTGTTGGTGGAGATATCTGTGATTGCAGCAGTTAAAAAATAATTAAAAATGATCCTGCTTTGATGTCAATGTTGGGTCCGAAAACTGATCAATTTTTTTTTAAAAAAATGAATCACCCAACTATCCTTAAAAAAAGTTGGGATTTTTTGCCCCAATCCACCATCAAAAAAAACAAGAAGCCTCGTTGCGCTTGATGACTCAAGCAGATAGAATGTTTGTGTGAGCAAAAACCTATCATCAACGAGGTGAAACATATTATGTCACAAGGCGTATTACCATTCAAGTATGAAGAAGAAAAAACAAAAAATAGGATGACAGCACTGGCAGGTTTGCCTGTTTATCTTGATCTGGCCAAGGTGGTTGGTTTATCCAAGTCTATCCAGAAACATTTGAAGATAAGAACAAATGGTCAAGGTTGGGCAGACCCGCAGATGGTGTTATCACTGGTATTATTGAACCTGGCCGGTGGTAGCTGTGTTGAGGACTTAACCTGAAGGTCACACGTAAAAATTTTAGAGGCGGATGAGGGATTTTGTGAAATATTGCGCAAATGTGAATTGCATGGACTGAAGCGCAAAGCCAGCAGAGCCCTGGAAAGAAGGTGGCGAAAAAAAAACGATCGGTGCCATCGCCATCTGCCGCGTTTAGATACTTGTCAAATTTCCATAATCCTGAACAAGAAGAAATTCGGGAAACGGCAACTGCAAAAGCATTTATTCCTGTGCCAAATGGACGTTTGAATGGATTGGAGAAAATAAATACAGACATATTCGCTGGTTTGAATTTAGTGAATGCGGCAAAACTGGCCGATGCCATGGACGAGATCGATGTTTATGAAAGGGCTGTGGGAGCCCCATGAAGTGCCTCAGTCAGTAGCACAATTACACAATGCAGAAGCCAGTTTTAACAATACAAGTAAGCATCTTTTTATGGGACCCTTTGATGGATATCAGCTAGATAAGATTGTGGAGATGGCCTTTGCCATTGCAGGAAGCAGGGAAAAGCTTCTGGAAAGACCTCTGGTCACATTTATTACCTGTCCGGTATGGCCGTCAATACCCTGTCCATTGCCATGGCTGGCGGATCAACGCCTGTGACGTCTGCAGGAACCCTGGTCAATCACAATGCCGAGGTGTTGTCCGGGATTGTGTTGAGCCAGTTGACTCGCAAAGGTGCCAAGGTTGTTTATGAAAGCTCCACCACAGCTATGGATTTGAGGCTGGCAAGTGCTGCCTTGGGATCTCCTGAATGTGCCATGATCAGTGCTGCCGTGGCAAGGCTGGCACGATACTATGCCTTGCCGAGCTTTGCTGCCGGTGGCTAGGCAGACAGTAAAATATCCGATCCCAGCCGGCCGCAATTAGATCTGTCATGGTACAGCATAATATAAGCTTCCTTTTCCTAATAGGAGTAATAGCAAAAATCACTATATTCCCGATTGCTATAAAAAAGAATTTTATTTTTGTAAAGAAAAATAAAACATTTTCTTATGACTCAGAGGCTATGATATAAAACAGCATTTCCAGCATTAAGGCTTGAAAAAAAAGCCCTGGATCAATTTCATTCTGGATACTGCTCTAATACCTGAATAATTTGGAGCACGGTTTGATTCGCCGGTGTTTTTACACCATGAGTATTGCCCAGTTCAACTACTTTTCCTCCAAAAATCTCAACTTCGGTTTTACGTCCCGCCTCAATATCCTGCAGCATTGACGTTTTTCCCTGGGGCGATAAAACAGTTAAAAATTTATACCATTCTTCTATATCCTGGTTTGTCAGATTAACACCCAGAACATCTGTCAATGCAATTACTTCTTTCATCAAGGCTTCCATTAAAGCCTGGGCATCTGGAGATGTCTGGAAAACGCCATAGGGCGCTCGCATCACAGCGGATGCCTGGTTCATCCCAACATTGATCATGAATTTCCACCACAACATCCGGATCATATCTTCTGGTGTTTCATAAATAATTTTTGCCCTGTCAAAGGCTTCTTGAACCCAAAGAACCCTCTGGCTTATACGGGTATTGTCAGCTTCACCAAAATAGTGTTTCCCAGGCTTGGTATAAGTTGTCTCGTTGCCATGACGTACAGCATCTATTGCTACTGAAATGGTATATAGCACCTTGTCCATGCCATAGATGGAACCAATATATTCTTCACTCTCAAGGCCATTCATGACAGAGATAATGGTGGTTGAATCACTTACAAGTTTTTCCAGACCTTGAACTGCTTTTTCAAGATGATGATGTTTCAGTGCCACGATAATGAGATCAACTGGCGAATCAGCCTCATCAGGGTGGATGGCCGGGATTGCATAGGATTTTCCATTGATAACTAAACCACTGGTTTTGAGCTTGTCCAAGCGTTGACCTTTAGCGATCAATACTGTTGAAAAACCATCTGTATCGAAAAATCTGCCTGCGAAATAAGAACCCATTGCTCCGGCTCCAATGATTGCTACTTTTTGGATTTTTTGCATTGACTATTCCTTTTTTAAGCGAGCCCTTATTAAACAAGGGAATTATAATACTCAGGCCTTCTGTCGCCGAACAAATCGTTGTTTTCAGTGATGGATTTGTTTCTGGCAATTGCCAGGTCGATTTCCTGCACAACAACCTTATCTTCCTGGGAATTTGACTGTGCTATAATATCTCCTTTTGGTCCGACAATTTGACTATTACCTGTGAACGAGAGTTCTCCCCGGGGGCGAATTTCTTTTCCAGTTCTGTTTGCCGTTATAGAATAAACCGAGTTTTCAAGAGAACGGGTAAGCATGGCTTTCTGGCAATGTGTAAGCACTAAGTTGGAAGGGTGACAAATCAAGTCTGCCCCTTGCAGTGAAAGCACTCGAGCCGCCTCGGGAAATGCCCAGTCAAAACATATCATTACCCCTATTTTGGCCCCCTGAATTTTAACGATTCCAAGGGGAGTGTTCCCGGGATCAAAGTACTCTTTTTCAGTATTGAAAAGATGAAGTTTCCGGTAGGTATGAATAAGTCCTGATGGCCCAATCACAAGCGCACTATTATAAAGATTATCTTTGTGTCGTTCAGCAAATCCCACCACTATATGGAAACCATTGCTTTGACAAAATTTTGACAAACTGATTACAGTCTTAGAGTCAGATACGTCTTCTGCCAGGCCGTTAAGCTCTTTTCGATCCTCGAAAAAGTATCCTGTAAATGCCAGCTCAGGCAGTACAATAATGTCTGCTTTAATCCCTGCAAGTGTGTCTTGCACCTTTTCCAGATTCTGTGCAGGAGCACCAAATTCAGGGCAGTATTGGTAATATCCTATTCTCATTTTTCTCCTTTCATGATGACTTCTTAGACGTTTCATCCACCGATTTTTTGATTATTCAACAGCTATGTTGATCTTTGAACAATTCCGGGTATCGGTTCCCAGGCAGAATGGGTCATTAAGAAATCAAGAACAGCCGCATTAAATTCCTCTGGATTATCTCTGTGCATTCCATGGGAGGCTTTTGAGATCCTTATTTTTTTAAAATTTTTAAGCAGTTGCTCAAGTGCGGCATGCATCATCCCGTAAAGACAGGGGCTTTTTTCGGCGGTAACAAATAGTACTGGCATATCGATATTCCTGGCATCCCTGGAAGTAAACGGTTCTTGAGCATCAGTAAGCAGCGTTTTTAAAGACCATGCGTTTTCCCGCCGGATCTGTTTCCCGGCTTGGGGAAGGTTTTTCCAGGCGCCAGTGACACTTACCGCATCTGTAAAAATTTCCAATCCGCTATCCAAATCACCTTTTTTTATATGATCAAAGGCCTCAATAATAAAGGCTTTTCGTTTTTCTAATTCGTCAATAACCGCTTTTGAATCTGGGAGTATGGTATCAAAAGGCGCTGGATCGACAAGAACTAGACTGTGAAAAAGTTCAGGGTGCCCGGCTGCCAGGAGCAATGCAAGAGCACCGCCACGCGAATGCCCAACCAGGTGAACTGGACCAGCCTGCAATTTTTTTACGAATACAGATAGCTCATCAGCTTGCTGCCGAATGATACAGTTTTTTCCTTTACCCTCCCAGGGTTGAGGATAGCAGTGTCGAAGGCTTAAGGTAATTGTCCGAAAGTGTTTGCTGAAATAGTCCATCTGTAACGCCCATGAACGATAATCGCTCAGCGATCCATGAATTAAAACAAGGGGTGTTCCCTGGCCATTTTCTATAAAGGCAATTTCATAATCCTTTGCTGGCAGTCTCTTCAGCTCCAGAGGCAAATCAACACTGTTACACGAAATATTGTTTATAAGGGGCATTGGGTGTTTTTTTTATGGTCAATATGAAAAGAATAATCGATTACATCCCCACAATTTGAGTCAAAATAGATAAAAATATATTCTTTGTGTTATATAAAGGGATTTTAATAAAAGCAATTAGAAAAAAACATGGGCGGTCTGCTGGGAATTTTTTGTTAGCCTGGATTTACTTAAATCCTTAAAAATGCTAAAGACCTGAAAAAAATAAGGGATTCATATGAAAACAGAACACAAAACAATATTTGCTGATTCAAGACTGATGCAGGGTCTTTCTGATGAAAGCGTTGATTTAATGGTCACTTCACCTCCATACCCCATGATTGAGATGTGGGATGACCTTTTTTCAGAGCAAAGCTCTTTGGTTAAAAAACAATTGAAAAAAGGAGATGGGTTTGGTGCTTATGAATCCATGCATAAAATACTTGATGCCACCTGGAAGGAAGCTTATAGGGTTTTAAAACCAGGGGGCTTTGCTTGTATAAATATTGGTGATGCAACCAGATCCATTAATGGTAATTTTGCTCTATACACAAATCATGCAAGAATTCTTAAATTTACACAGGAATTAGGGTTTTCATCTCTTCCCTGCATTTTATGGAGAAAACAAACCAATGCCCCCAATAAATTTATGGGTTCCGGTATGCTGCCGGCCGGGGCATATGTTACTTTGGAGCATGAATATATCCTGATTTTAAGAAAGGGATCCAAAAGGGAGTTCAAACAAGAAACAGACAAAAAAAACAGACGAGCAAGTGCTCTTTTCTGGGAAGAACGTAACCTCTGGTTTTCAGATATATGGTTTGATATAAAAGGAAGCCAGCAAGCCCTTAATGACAAAGACACCCGCAAAAGAAGTGCTGCCTATCCCTTTGAACTGGCTTATCGGTTAATAAATATGTATTCCGTAAAAGGGGATTTAGTTCTGGACCCTTATTTGGGAATGGGAACGACAATATCAGCAGCTATAGCATCTGGAAGAAATAGTGTCGGCTATGAAATCGAAAATACACTTCAAGATGCAAACAGCCGTTCAAAAAATGCTATTATAGAAATCTCCCAACAGATTATCAGTCAAAGACTTGTCAATCATTTAGCTTTTGTTTTCCAGAGAATAAAATCTAAGGGTAAATTGAAATATGATAATGTTCATTATGGATTTCCAATAATGACGGCCCAGGAAAAAGAACTTCTTATTAATGAACCGCTAAATATTAAAACCATTGAAAAAAACTTATCAATAGTTGATTATTCTTTGGTAGCTCAACAGGAATTCTGCAAAGACTGGTCAAAAATTTATCAAGAAGAAAAGAAGAATTTTATAATTGAGAATTTAAAAGACCAGGTCCTCGGTAAAAATTTCAAACAAAAATCACTGTTCTAAAATTAGAAATTGGGGCATATGTTTTGTTTGACAAAAAGCAAGTTCCTATCCTATTTGCGACATTGTTTTAGCTGCTGAGCATAACGGTCTGCATTTGCTTTTACTTTTCTAGCCACCCGCATCAGCCACTTTTTTTTTAGATACGTCCGACGTTTATATCCGCCATGCCCTTCATGATAGGCAAGATATTGTCCATATGCATCCCATTTAGATATTTTCAGCATTTTATAGGATACATTTCCATACCACCCGATAAAATCAACGGCATCTTTAAAATCATCACGATCGGCAAACCAATTGCCTGTTTTATCCTTATACCAATCCCAGGTACTGTCTTTTACCTGGGCATAACCAAATGCATCACTGGGACGAGTCCAGGGAATAAACCATAATAATGTTCGTCTGGGAGGTTTTGCATCACTGACAAAACGTGATTCCTGATGCATTATTGCCAATTGAACATGCACTGGAACACCCCATTTTTTATACGATTTATACGAGGCTTTATACCAACCTGATTTTTCATCAAAAATACTGCAGGCATTGTTGATACGCTTGGGTGGACCAGTGGAACATCCTGAAAGAATAATTAAAATTAATAATAAACACAAAAAGGGTTTGGTTTTATTCATTTTATTAAAGATCCTGTTTTTACTATTCGTCTCTCAATTTTTTATTTATCGACTTTTTTATCCATTTTTTCGTATTCAGTCTAATCCCGTTTTCTTCCAAATCCAGGATACCTTTTTTAAAAAGGCCACCAATGGTTCTTTTAAATTCTTTTTTACTCATGGAAAATTCTTTTTTAATCTCTTCTGGAGAGCTTTTATCATGACATGGTACAAAACCCCCTGCTTCTTTTAAAATGGTTACGATGGTGTCCCCAGATTCTTTTACAGAATCATAACCCGGTTTTTTTAATGTGAGATCAATTTTTTTGTCTTCACGAATTCGCATGATATAACCCGTGCATGTATTTCCTGCTTTTAAGTCCTGATAGGTTTCGTTTATATATAACATACCAAAGTATCTGTTATTTATTATGGCCATAATACCAATCTTGGTAATGGAGTGGATAAGAAGATCTACTTTCTGACCCACCTTAAGACCCTTAATATCTTTATCATAATGCATGGATATTTTTGTAGTGCCAAATACTCTGCCCGTCTTGTCATCCAAACAGATTTTTGTGAGATATTTTTTCCCGGGAACCATTCTATCCTGCTGCTCACTTTTGGGTACCAGCAAGTCTTTTTCAAGCCCCCAGTCCATAAATGTTCCAAATGATGTAACATCTTTTGCTTTAAGGAAAACAAAATCTCCAAGAATTCCATTGGGCTTTAAAGTTGTTGCAACAGGTCGGTCTTCAGAGTCGGTATATACAAACACCTTAAGTGTATCACCTATATTTACATCTTCTGCAACGTATTTTTGAGGAAGTAAAATCCTGTCTTCTTCAGAGTGTAAATATAAACCAAAATCAACTCTTTTTTCCACAATCAGATCATTATATCTTCCAATTTTAAGCATGTTTTTCCTATGTTATTTCTAATAAAATATTCCCGTGTAAGGAAGCTGTCCCGGTTGGTCATCGTCAGGAACGCTCCATGTTCTTGAGAACCTCTTTTACCTGGTTGCCGTGGGCAAGCTTTCCAAAATGTTTCATAATAGTTCCCATGGCCTGCATGGGACTTTTGAACTGGGACAGATCCACGTTGTCCCGGGTCCATTGCTCGATCTGTTCGAAAGTAGCCATCTTTGGAAGATATAAGTTCAGCAGCTCCAGATAGTCTGAGGTGGTTTCTTTCTTAAACTCCAGCACGGTCTTTTCCGATTTAACAAATGTGCGGATAATGTTAAGGAGGTCATCATCCGTTATTTCTTCCGGCTTCTTTACCCGGGTGGTCTTTTTTCCGCTCTCCAGGGTAATGGGGACGGTGAGGCTGGGAAAGGCTCCCATGATGAGCCGCATGGTGTCCCGAACGCCTGTATCCTTTTTAATCATGGCGCTTTTCATATCCTGGCGGATCTTATCGTAGAGGGAGATCCCCAAATCTTTGTCCCATCCATATTCATTTTTTATGCCTGACATTGGCATTATCTCTCCTTTTATGGTCATTAGCATTCAGCATTATTTTACTTGTGACCTTCCAGTTACATGTGACCTTCAGGTTATACTACCACAATACCATATTGAAGAAAACACTGCCATAGGATTGTCACCATGGTTTACAATAGATTCCGTGTGGAGACCCAAAGATATTCTTATATTTTCTTTATTATCGGGAATCCTGCAATAGAAACCGATTATTACAATGAGCTGCTGGTGAGCCCTTTGTAATTTTTTAAAAAATCTCCAATTGCCTTTCAGTTTTACACATGATAAATTTTTTATAGTGTGTAGAAAAAACAGGGAGGAAAAATATGCCCATATTTTCAACCGAGAATGATTTCAATCATTACAAAAAACATATTCCAATTGTACTTCATGCGCCAAGAGTGACAAAAAAATAATATTTTTGAAGGAGGTAACTATTGAAACGAAATAGTCATGCCGGAAAGGCACTTAGCGGTGGATTCAGTGCTGCCATTTTCTCCAATGATGAGCTTGAAGAGATTCATTTGGCAACCCTGGAAGTACTTGAAAACACGGGAGTGTTTGTTGAAGATCCAGAAGCCATTGAACTTTTTCAAAATGGGGGTGCCAAGGTTGACCAGGATAGTAAAATTGTTAAACTTCAGCCTTATATGGTTGAAGAGGCAATCAGGTCAGCGCCATCCAAGTTGTTTCTGGCTGGCCGGAACCCTGAAAATGATATCATCCTTGAAAGTAATAGAGTAGGCTTTACCACCTTTGGTGAAGGTGTCAAGATAAGAGATCCATACACGGGTGAACTGCGGGCCCCCACCAAAAAGGATGTAGCCAATGCCGCAAAACTGGCCGATGCCATGGATGAGATCGATGTTTATGAAAGGGCTGTGGGAGCCCATGAAGTGCCCCAGGCCGTGGCACAATTGCACAATGCAGAAGCAAGTTTTAACAATACCAGCAAGCATCTTTTCATGGGGCCCTTTGATGGATATCAGCTGGATAAAATTGTGGAAATGGCCGTTGCCATTGCAGGAAGCAGGGAAAAACTTCTGGAACGTCCTCTGGTCACATTTATTACGTGTCCCGTCAGCCCCTTAAAGCTTGTGAAAGATACCTGTGAGGTGATTATGGGCGCTGCCCGTTCAGGTATGGCCGTCAATATTCTGTCCATGGCCATGTCCGGCGGATCATCTCCCGTGACGCTTGCAGGAACCCTGGTTAATCACAATGCCGAAGTATTATCCGGAGTCGTGTTGAGCCAGTTGACCTGTAAGGGAGCCAAGGTCATTTATGGGAGCTCCACCACAGCCATGGATTTGAGACGGGCATGCGCTTCCGTGGGATCTCCTGAATGTGCAATGATCAGTGCTGCAGTGGCAAGACTGGCACGATACTATGCTTTGCCGAGCTTTGTCGCCGGTGGCTAGGCTGACAGTAAAATATCCGATGTCCAGACTGGCCATGAAAAAACCCTTACAGCCTTGTTACCGGCGTTGGCAGGTGCCAACCTCATTTACGGCTTGGGTATGGTTGAGTCGGGCATGACATTTGATTTTGCTCAGTTGGTTATTGATAATGAATTCGCAAAAATGATTCGATATGTTTTGGGAGGAATCCCTGTTAACGATGAAACCCTTGCAGTGGATGTCACAAAGGATGTGGGACCTTTTAAAGACTTTTTAAGTCATCCCGCCACCTTTAAGCACATGCGAATTCAGTCACAGCCGAAAATCATCAATCGTCAGGGAATCGATCGATGGATGGCCGACGGATCTAAAACCATGTACGAGAAAGCAGTAAAAGAAGCACAAAACATACTGGAGAATCATCAGCCAGATCCATTACCCAAGGGGGTAAAGGAGCAATTGCGTAAAATTGTCCAGGACGCTGAAAAAGAAAAAGAATTTTGAGGGGGAAAGCATGAAAAAAATATTGACCCGTTATGGAGACGGGTCTCCCGTGGAGTTAACGGAAACACAGCTTATGGAAGATATGATTGCCGGCACGGAAGATGCAGCCGACAGGGGTAATATTAATCCTTTGACCCAGGATGAAATGGATCACCTGGCAGATATTTTTAAGTGCCCATACCGGGTGGTTGGTGTGGATCCGGGTTACGAATGTGTGCTGAGTTATGACGGTTCTCCCATAAAAATGCTTCGTGCCAATGTGACATCTGATCGCATCCTGGCCATGCAGATTTATGAGAAATTAATGGGTGCGGATACCCTGGAAATGGGATTTGTGGATTATAGTTATAAACCCATAAAGTCCATCCTCACCTTTGAAGAGCCTTTGATGGAGCAGGCCCTTTTGATGACTACCGCACCCATTATGTATGGGGCTCAGCCCAATCTGGGGCTATACAGCCAGCCGGACGGGCCCTTTCCCAATCCAGCGGAACTCATGCCCAGAGGAAAGATTGCCGAAGCCCAGGAGTCCTACGAAATGGCTGTTGAAGAGGCGGTCAAGGATATGGTTTATGTGGCCTCCAGCATGTATGAATCCGGCGCAGACTGCATTCTTCTGGACACTGTTGGTGCTGCCGGAGATGCCGATGCCCTTGCCGGCCTTAAGACGGCAGAAATATTAAGAGAAAAATACCCTGATATTGGTATAGAGCTTGGCATGGCAGGAGAGTTTGTTCTGGGCATGCACGGAGCACTGGAATACGACGGTGTGCGCCTGGCAGGGCTTTACAATCATCAGATGCTGGAGTTGGCCCAGAAAGCCGGAGTCAATATTTTCGGAACAGTTATGAACACCAATACCACAGAAAGCACTCCCTGGAATCTGGCAAGGGCCATCACCTATACCAAGGCGTGCAGTGACATTACCAAAATTCCGCTCCATGCAAATATTGGAATGGGCGTGGGAGGGGTTACTGTCCATGATCATACCCCCATTGATGTCACATCCCGGGCGTCAAAGGCCATGGTTGAAATCTGTCGCCTTGACGGGCTGTAGGTTGGCGTTGGCGATCCACTTGGAATGGCTATTACCCACGCAGTTGCCTCGGGAATGGGCGGAATGCGAGCAGCCGGAGATCTGGTTGCCCGTATGCAGATATCCCAGGGCATGAGACTTGTGGAAGCTAAAAAATATGTTGCAGATAAATTGGGTGTGGCAGTACGGGATTTGACCGATCCCATCATCATGTCGGAAGTTCGCAATGATTTAGGGCTTGGAACCCTTCATGCCGGCGCAAGGAGCGCCAAGGGCATTGAGGCAAAGCATAACATTGCAGACATCCTGAAAATAGATATTAACTGCGTACGTAATTTTAAAAAAAATACAGCCCCAAGATCCATGTGAGATTCTAATGGTTTTTCCAGGTGGATGGAATAGAGCCTGGAGTAAGCATTACAGCAAACAACCTTCAGGGATGCCGACTGGCGCCCCTAAAGGTTGTTATTAGTTGTCTATGCCGTAGACAACCCGCATTGATTTCTCCATAGTCAGACCCAGACATCAATGCCAGGTTATACTTCTTTCAATACCTTGATGGACATTTTATCAACAAGAGTTTTAGTTTTTTCTCTATATGCAAGCATATGTGGTGCTGTTAAATGTGCCTTTAAATCCTCCAGGCTGTCCCACCTTTCTATTATTGTGACACCATTAATATTCAACTCCTGGGGGGGCAGGCCTGTAGGGACATCAATGGTTGGCACATACTCTATACATCCCTTTTCTTCAAGAACCTTTGGAATATTGGATTTAAAAATCTCAACAAATTCTGACAAATGGCCTTCTTTAATTTGTATTGATGCAATTACGTTTATCATTTCATAATCTCCTTATTTGTAACATTATACTTATATGCGCGCATAGGCATTCTATACGCTATCACCCCTTAAAGGAATCTTTTTTATCCATTTTCCTGTCGCCTTCGCCTGATAACACCCCCATCACTTGATTTAATCAATTCTGCAACCCTGAAAAGTTTTCCCAAATCTTGCCAAGGCCTGTCTCACAGACCTTTCCCCTGGCAAAATCTTGAAATATAGCCCTTGCTTCCTGTTTTCCCGGGCACCTTTAATGCTTTTCAGGGAGTGCATCCAGAGAATTTTAAAAAATATTTGCAAACTGCCTGTAAATCTGATAGCAGGTCTAAGGTTTTTATCGGGCCTATTTTATAGACCTTGGATGCCAGGTTCTATAAATAGGCCCATACGCTAAAGGAATATTTTTATGAAGATTGCTGTCCCCTATGGAAAAGAAAGCACCATGGCCGCTGTCATCAATGATGATGTCAAGGTCAGCTTTCTTGAGGCAAATGACGTCACTATCGGCAATGAAGATCAGAACATTAAAGATGCGATCAACACTCCCATTAACAGTAAGCGCTTTAAGGACTTTTTAAAGGATTCAAAAAAGGTCCTGGTCATTGTCAACGATGCCACAAGACCCACTCCCACAAAAAAAGTGCTGGACTTTATCCTTGACGATTTAAAAAAGACTGATTTTAATTTCATTATTGCCACTGGTACCCACAGGGGGCCGTCCCCGGAAGAATATCTCCAGATCTTCGGGTCTTATTATGATCAAATAAAAGACCGCATTATTGTTCATGACGCACGCGTTGAAGCGGACATGGTTTTTCTGGGCACATCCACAAACGGCACACAGATGTATGTCAACAAAGCAGGAGTGGATGCTGATAAAATCATCATCATTTCTTCTGTGGAGCCTCACTATTTTGCCGGGTATACCGGGGGAAGAAAATCCTTTCTGCCGGGCATTGCAGGGTATAAAACCATTGAGCAGAACCATCGCCTGGCGCTTGTCCCTGAGGCAAGGGCTCTGGCCCTTGACGGCAACCCGGTTCATGAAGATATGATGGATGCCATTCAAACTGTTAAAAAGGACATATTTTCCATCATGACTGTCCTGGATAAACACCATAAGGTCTATGCCACCTGCTGCGGTCACATCACTGATTCTTTTTATGCAGCCATTGCCCGGGCGAATGAAGTCTTTGCAGCACCTTTAAAAGAAAAGGCTGACATTGTTGTATCCGTGGTGAAATTTCCACAGGATATAGATTTTTACCAGGCACAGAAGGGCATCGATAATGCAAAGCTTGCTTTGAAAGAACAAGGAATTCTGATTCTTGTGGCAAAATGCAGATGTGGTATCGGCGGAAAGGCTTTTGCCGATCTTTTGGGAGCTAGTGATAGCCCGAAAGCAGCCCTTGAAACCATTGAAAAAGGATATGTGTTAGGGTATCACAAAGCAGCAAAAATGGCTGAAATCGGTCTCTGGGCGAAGATGTGGGCAGTGACCGATGTTGAACCTGATGTGATTTCAAAATTATTTATCAAACCGTTCTTTGATCTTCAGACTGCCCTTGACCAGGCCCTGGAGGAAAAAGGGAAAGGTGCAAGCATCCTGTTTCTGATGGATGGCGGACTGACCGTGCCTTTGGTCAAATAATACTGGTGGGTGCTTTTTTCAAGACTGCTGGAGGTTCCCCTGCCCACGGGAATTTTCATTTAAGGGCCAATTGTTCTTTTACCAGCAATTTGATTCCACCATTTTCAAGAATCTTAAGGACATATCCGGATAAAGGGTCTGTTGTCAAAATTTTATGGCTTGTCTGGTTGAGGACCTTTCCCTGCTTAAAGTCAATTTTAACGGAATCCCCCTTGGAAATAAAGGTTTTGATGGCCGGGCAGACAAGAAGCGGCAGTCCAAGGTTGATGGCATTTCGATAAAAAATGCGGGCAAAGGATTCTGCCAGGATCGCCCCTGTGCCTGCGGCCTTAAGCGTTGTCACTGCCTGTTCCCGGCTGGAGCCACACCCGAAATTAGTCCCTGCGATGATGATGTCACCGGGCTGGAATGTTTTAATAAAATCAGGGTCAGCGCCTTCCATGGCATGCTGCCTGATCTCCTCAATTTCCACAAGCTCCAGATATTGACCGGGAAAGATCTGATCCGTGTCCAGGTTGTCCCCAAACACATGGGCTTGACCCGTGACAATGGTTTTCATGATGGCTCCTTTTCAAGTTTTGCAAGAATGTCTGTTGGATCTGTTATTTTACCGGTTAAGGCTGCTGCTGCCACTGCGGCAGGAGAACCAAGGTAAACAGCTGAACTTGTATGTCCCATTCGGCCTGGAAAATTTCGATTTGTTGATGAGATGCACACCTCCCCTGCAGCCAGGATGCCCTCATGGATCCCCAGGCAGGCTGCACAACCGGGCGTGACAAAACTTGCACCCGCTTTGATAAGGGTTTCCACGTCGCCCTGGGCCAGGGCATCCAGGTAGACCTGCCGGGATGCAGGAACCACTAAAAACCGTGTGCTTTTGTGAACCTTTCGGTCCTTGAGAATTTTGGCCGCAATGGCAATATCTTCGGCTCTTCCGCCTGTACAGCTCCCAAGATAGGCCTGATGAACAGGAATTCCCACAAGCTGTTTAAGGGGGATGACCTTGTCCACACTGTCCGGGACAGCCAGGCAGGGCTCGATGGTGCTTACATCAAATGAAATTTTTTGACTGTACCTGAAATCAGAATCACTTTCAAAGACCTCAAATTCTTTTTTTACCCGGCCTTTGATAAATTCCAGGGTGATATTATCCGGCTTTATATAGGCGGTCTTGGCCCCCATTTCCGTGGTCATATTGCAAAGAGCCATCCGTTCAGAAACAGACAGGGTTTTAAGAACCTCTCCTGTAAATTCAACGGCCTTGTAAATGGCAAAATCCGCACCCACTGATCCTATAATATGCAGGATCATATCCTTGGCATAGACCCCGGGGGCAAGTTGCCCCTTAAGATGAATGCAAATAATTTCAGGAACCCTTAGCCACAGGTGGCCCGTGGCAAGAATCACTGCAAGATCTGTGGCTCCCACACCGGTTCCAAAGGCACCAAAAGCACCATGGGTGGTGGTGTGGGAATCTGTGGCAATGAGTATCATGCCCGGATATACAAGCCCTTCATCCACCATAACCTGGTGACACACGCCAGATCCCACATCAAAAAGAAGGTCAATTTTCTGGTCATGGCAGAATTTTCGCATCAATTTTTGATTTTCAGCCTGCTGGATGCTGGATGCCGGGGCGTAATGATCCAGAATAAAACTTATCCGGTCGGGACTGTGAACCTTTGTTCCCCCCATTTCCTGAAACGAGAAAATTGTCTGGGGATACAGGTCATTAATTTCCGCTAAATCCACCCGGCAATTAACGATTTGCCCTGTGCTCACAATGGGGTTACCCGAGGCCCGGGCAAGGATTTTTTCAATTGCATGCATGGACAGCGCTCCTGATGTTATGGGTATAAATTTCTATTCCAGGTTAAATTTTATGGATAAGAACTTGCTCTTTGTCAAGGCATATTATTGAGCTTAGTCAAGAGAGGTGGAAATCCTGTTTATGAATTTCCTATGAAGGATTTCCACGACAGGCAGTTCCCATGATTCAATCTTAACCTTTTTGTAGCTTTTTTCCTCATTTTCCTGTCGCCTTCGCCTGATAACACCCAGAACCCTTGCATTTAATATGTTCTGGATATGGGGGCGCCATCGTGCCGACCCTTTTTTTGAAAGCAATGCGATAATTTGACCAGTATCATTTAAAATATAAACCCCGTCTTTTTGTTCCATCAATCTGACTTTTGCACCGGTTTCAAGGTCTGACAAATATCTGTGGATTTCATGATTTCCCGGGAAAAGACCGGGATAGTCGAGGTAAATATCTGCCATGCCAAGGGTAGAAATTGTCAAATCATTTGAAAACCCGTTGATACTGGAAGTCATTATAGCTCTTTCATGGATATAGCAATTGTCTTTTAAAGACGGGATATGGGGATTGGACGTATTGTCAACATGACACAGAAAAAGACCTTCTTTTGCCCGGGTCATGCCCACATAAAAAAGCCGTCGTTCCTCTTCTATGTCATTATGTTTCCACCCCCCGTCAAGGATGAAAACAATAGGAAACTCCATCCCCTTTACACTGTGAACTGTTCCCATGAATACTCCGTTCCCGGTTTTGTGCTCCCGTCTTTCTTCTAAGAGTGTTTCAAGGACAAAATCCTTTGCCCGGGCAATGGAGATTTCCATATCATTATTGATCTGACACCAGGATTCAAGGATCTGTTCGATTTGATTTGTCCAGGTATTTTCCCGATCAAACCTGTCCAGGATTTCCTGCTTCAGGTCAAGCGGGCGCCGACTCTTTTTTTTGAACCTGTCCAGGTAGCTTACGAACTCCTGTATTTCCCTTACCCTGAACATGGGGAAGCCGGCACTGTTTTTAATTGAATAGCAAAAATCTATATTTTCTTTTGCCAAAGCCATTCTCACTGCGACAAGGGAAGGGTATGAGATTCCCTGTCGTGAAACAACGGCAATATCTCCCGGCTTTGTTGCAGGATTCCGGTTCAGTATTAGTTTGATGGTTTCAGCAACAAAGACGGCCTGGGATGCAATATCCTCAGTATGAATGAGCTGGACAAGAGCCGCTCTTTCCATGCTTTCAGGCATCTGTTCCCGGACTTTTCTTTTTTGGTTGATGCGGCAGGATTGATCCTTTTTCATCCGGTTTTCATTCAATGCGATAAAGGATGCCGATGCTTGAATAATCGGATATGAGGATCTATAATTTTCCACCATATAAAAGGTTTTGGCATCATAATCCTGTTTAAATTGTTTAATAAATCTTATATTTGCATTTCGAAATCCATAGATGCTCTGGTCATCATCCCCCACTGCCATTATGGAAATTTTTGTCTCGCTGTCCTGTTCAAGTCTGCCTGTCAAAGCTGAAATAAACCCGTACTGCCTTTCGTCAATATCCTGGTATTCATCCACGAGAATATACCGGAATCCGGATAGAAAATATTCCCTTGCCTCTGCAGGGTCAATGCCTGCAAGCTCTTTGTCGCCGGTTAATATATCAATGGCTTCATCAATGATGCTGTCAAAATTCAACCCATCCTCATTAGATCCATAGGGTTTTTCCATAAATGATCTGCCAGTCAGGCGCATGGCAAACCCGTGATAGGTCATTGCCGTGACAAAATTAGCACTTTGTCCTGCAAGTTTTCTGATACGTTTTCGAAGTTCCAGCATGGCCTGATGATTAAAGCACAAGACCAGAATCGAAGAAGGATCAACGGATTTGGCCTTGATGAGCCAGGCGCACCTATGCACAATAGTTTTTGTCTTTCCGGAACCTGGACCTGCAAGAACCAGTATGTTTTTCTCAGGTTCTGTCGCAACAATGGTTTCCTGGATATTGTTTTCAAGGGATTGGATGATCTTTTTATAGGCTTTTTGTGTCATGGCTGTCTGGATGATCTTTTTTTCTCCTGGAAAATACTGGGAGATGAAAACATCATAGGAAGATGAAAAATAGTCACTGACAAAATTCAAAGCCGTCTTTATCTTTGCAAGACCCAGCCGTGCAAATTTTTCCATGACATGAACCTGTACATTCTTCTGATCATAGTGATGGGACAAAGGCTCATAATCACCTTTGGTATACTGACGTTTATGGCTTCCCGGCAGCATGGTAAGGGTCATGGCCTGTCTAAACACCCCAAGACCGTTTTGCAGGGTAATAATTTTTACATCATGGAGATACAATAGACATCTTTCTATCAAAGATCTTACATCACCCTTAAAACCGGAAAGAAAAATATCTGTGCCCATGGCATCCATGACATCCGTGATAAAAAATTCTGCCAGGACCTCGGCCTGTCCAGCCCTTAAGTTAACAGGAAGACAGGAAATAATGGTCTCAAGGATAATCCGGGACGCGCGATGCCGCAAGTCCACCCTTTGCCTGATTTCCTGCCAGGAGAATTTCACATATACCTGAAGCTGATCTATTCCCCTTCTGCCAGTGATCTTCAAACTTTTCCCAAGACCTTCTCCTTTGTCATTGGCAATTGCCCTTAAAATTTTTTCCACGGAATCAGAGTTGATCCTGTCAAACCCGCTGTCTTTAAGACGCTGAGACATAAGGCGAAGATTGAATATATCAGCTCTGTCAGGAGTTAGCCAGGAATCAGGGGCCATGTCTTCCATAATATGAATCATATGTTTTTCAACATCTGAAAAATAGTCAAAACACTTTGGAGAACTTTCTTTCCCCTTTGGCTTTACAAAAGCGGTCATGACCACCCCTTCCCTTACAAGGCCTGCCTTTGCCATGTCAGACAAAAGAGCGATGACATGTCGGGAATCCAGATATTTTTCAGGAAGATCCTTTATCTTTCCTAAATCTGCGCAAATATCATCTGCCGAGAGAACTATGTTGGAATCAGCATTGAACAGGCAATTAAGAATGGTGATAAAAATCGCTTTCATGGTCTTTGAAAGATTGAGTCTCTCCATCTTCAAAACCGCTTCTTCCATATTTTTTACAGCAGGCATGCCTTTGAAAAAAAGTGTCTGGTTATAGGCTCGTTCCACAAACCCCTTTCTTTCAAGCCAGGAAACGCCGATCCTGGCTTTTGAATCATTGTCTCCGGAATCCCTGTATCCGATCAGACGCATGATCTCACCCGGGGTAATGACAATTTCAGGGGTTTTGGCGCCTTTTTTTTTCAATATTCCAAGGATTTTTTTGATGTCCTTTATGGAAAGCTTTGAATATGCATTCAAAGAAAACTGATTCTCTATATCCTCCTGTTCATATAATAGAATGCAGTCAGAGGGTTCCATGTCCCTTCCGGCACGACCTGCCTCCTGGAGGTAATTTTCAAGGGAACCCGGAATATCCGCATGGATGACAAGCCTTATATCCTTTTTGTCAATACCCATGCCAAAGGCATTAGTGGCACAGATCACGGGAATTTTTCCCTCAACAAAATTATCCTGGATATTTCTTTTGTCTGGTTCACTCCTTCCGGCATGAAATGCTTCAGAATGAATTTCTTTTTCATTTAAAAAAAGGCTTAATTCTTCAGTGTGCCTCCGGCTTGAACAATACACAATGGCCCCGCCATTTTTCCCTGTAAGACTCTCCTTTATACAATTGGCTATAACATCATATTTTTCATTCCTGGTTACGGGCCATACCTGGAAATTAAGATTTTCCCGCTGAACACCCCCGATAAAACTTTCAAGATCTATGGAGAGTTTTTCCCTTAAATGGCTTATAATCTCTTCAATGACATCCTTTTTCGCAGTTGCCGTAAACGCACCCACAAGGGCAGGCCTGTTGCAGGATTTGCTGTAACTTGCGATAAACTCTGAAACATGGAGATAATCCGGCCTGAAATCATGCCCCCATTTGGACAGGCAATGGGCCTCGTCAAAAACCCAGCATCCTACATCCCTTGATTTAATCAATTGGGCCACACTGAAATTGCGCAGCTGCTCCGGGGAAATATATAGAATTCCAATATCACCAAGTCTGACTCTATCCATCACGGCCCCACGTTCCGGAAGGGTGAGACTGCCGTTGATGGCTGCAGCTGTTTGCGTGCCCGTGACCCGGTTTAAATTATCCACCTGGTCTTTCATCAATGCCTTAAGCGGAGAAATCACAATGGTCAGCTCTCCCAGGCGATCATACCGGTGAAGGGCAGGAATCTGGTAGCAGATGGATTTCCCGCCACCAGTGGGAAGAATGCCCAGCAACGGGTTCCCCATCAGGCTTGAATCTATGATTTCTTTTTGAAGCATCCTCCCATCGGCAAGGGCTCTGTAGGTATCAAACCCGAAATATTTTTTCAACAGACCTTCTGAATCATTGTGTTCTTTGCAATACCTGCAGGATTCATCGCCGCATGAATACCGAAGTCTTCTGATAATATCTAAAATATCCGGGAATTCATGCTTTACCCAGGGGGGTATGATTGAATTGCCCCCTGAGACCATGATCCAGGAAAGAACATAGGCCAGGATCGGCCTTTTATCAACATGACCTGAAAAGGTTTCCCAAATCTTGCCAAGGCCTGTCTCACAGACCTTTACCCTGGCAAGATCTTGAAATATAGCCTTTGCTTCCTGTTTTCCCGGGATTTTTCCGGTAAGGTTTTGGAACAGGTCGAAATTACCCTTTAAACAGAATCTTTCATTACCAGAACCATTTATTTCAAAGGCAAAGGCATAAAAAGCGATCAGCCCGGGCTCTCTTTGTTTTAATGCAGAGAATGCAGCCACCTGATCTTCAAAAACAGCCCGGGCCAGGTTGACATCGGCAACGGGATCATTTTTGCTGTTTTTAACCAGCTTATAATCTTTAACCAGTTTATGATATGGATTTTCAGGAAAGGCAAGGGGGGATAAAAAAAGGGTGTCAATGACAGGAAGGGTTAAAAAACCTGCTTCAGGGAAAATATCTTTTGCAACGGGCAGATCATGATTGATAATATTGTGACCCAGGATATAATCTGCGCCTTTTGAAAATTGGGACAGATCCCTGAGTGCAGTTTTTATATTTGTTATATTTTTTCTTTCAAAGATTTTATCCTTGAAAACTGCCCCTATATGATAGACATTCTTATTGGGTATGGTTTCAAAATCAATTGATAGAATATTCTTGAGCACCAAGATGAGCCTCTATCCATGTTTGAACATCATTCAATACCTGCTCATGTTCTGGTTCATTAAAGATTTCATGGTAAAGGCCAGAATACATTTTTATGGTTTTATCGGTTGAGCTGACCAAATCATAGAGTAACCGGGCACCGCCCGGATCAACCAATTTGTCAGCACTTCCCTGAGCAATCAGTATCGGCAAGGTTATCTTTGCTGCCTGTTTGGTTATATCCTGCATGGTTTTGATTATTTCTGCGCCAAGCCTTGCAGTGGTTTTCCCAGTATACACCAGAGGATCATTGACGTATGCTTCTACCACGGCCGGGTCTTGGCTTACACCTTCTGAATCCAATTGAACTAGTCCAGCCCTGGGTATTATTATTGAAAGCATCTTTGCTATAAAAATGGTGGCCTGGGAGATATTGTCAGGCACTTTGATACTTGGCGCTGAAAGAACAGCGCCAGCCAATTCATCCTGATGCTTAAGCAGGTATGCTGCACTAATCAATCCACCCATACTGTGCCCGATCAAAAATATTGGTCGTTTAGGATGCCATGCCCGGATCATGTCAAAATAGGTCTTAAGGGTTTTTGTGTAATCCTGGAATCTTTCCACGAACACTCTTTTGCCATCTGACTTTCCATGTCCCATGTGATCAATTCCATAGACAGCATAGCCCGATGGAACCAGGTGGTTGACAAGATTCATATATCGTCCACTGTGCTCGGCCAATCCATGAACAACTAAAAGTATGGCTTTAGGCTCACCTTCAGGTAGCCAATATTGATAATAAATATTGGTATCCCGAACACCTTTGAATCTTTCATCTTGATGTTTCATTTATATCTCCTTGTTTATTCATAATTGCACTAAAGATAGATTCCAATGTGCTTCTATAGCGTTTTTTTATTGAAACCGATCCGCTGATCAGGAAAATCCGTATCCTGGAATGCGGAATGTTCGATATAAAGGTCATTTTTATAATAAAAAGAGCCTATAAACAATAAGACTCCTGCAAGGAATGCAAATATGGGCAGGATTGTCAGGGCCTTATCAAGACCATAATTGTCGGAAAGCTGTCCAATGACAATGGGAGCAAGGCTTGAGCCCAAAAGGTGCTGGATGATAATATTCAGGCTTAAGGAGACAGCACAAAGCCCGGGGTGCACGACATCCTGGGTCACGGCTACGCCGGAGGGAACAAAGGCCACGGCAGTTATGCCGATGAAAAGCAGGACAATATATTGAGCACTCCCCTGTAAAAAAGCAAAGGCGATAAAAAGCAGGATTCCCGTAAGAATGGATGACAGGGCCGGAAACAAAAGTCGGGCATTTTCTCTTTTCTTCGACCACAGATCTGACAGATAACCGCCCAAAGGAGCACCAATGATTGCAAGAACCATGATGGAGCTTGCTTTCATGCTGGCTTTGTCCATGGCAAGATCGTTAAACCGATGAAAATAGGTGGGCAGCCAGGTCAGAAGTGATGTGGTGATAAAAACGTTCAAAGCAAAGGCAAGGTTGTTGCAAACCAGGGTCTTATTATGGGTAAATTGCCTTGCCATATCAATGAATAGCATTTTTGTTTCTTTGCCGGTTTTTTCTTTTTTAGTGAGCTGGATGGTTTTATAATCTTTGACAAAATAAAATATTATGGCAATGATCAGGCCGGGAAGCGCCACAAGCCCGAAGGCATGGCGCCAGCCAAAGTTATGGGCGACAAATCCGCCCAGGCCTATACCTATGGCACTTCCAAGGGGAATGGATGCATTCCACAGCCCAAGTATTCTTGCTCTTTTTTCCTTTGGAAAATTGGCAGAGAGCATGGCTGTTCCGCCAGGCGCATATCCGGCTTCTCCAATACCAATGGCAGTTCTGGCAATCAACAGCTGTAAAAATGTTTTTGTGAAGGCACAGGCTAAAGTGGCCATGCTCCAGAAAGCTGCCATGATGGAAATGCTTTTGGTGCGACTCCAGCGATCAACAAGGATGGAAACAGGAAAAGAAAAAATCAGGATCGACCAGTATACACTGGACATAAGAAGGCCGCACTGGGCATCCGTCAAACCCATATCTTTCTGCAGGTAGGGGAAAAGGGATACAATAATCATGCGATCCATGTAATCAAACATGTAAAGGGCGAACAGCAGCCAGAAAATCGTCCAGGACTGTTTTTTAGTCATTATTTAACCCCTTTTTATAGTGGCCGTGTTTGCGCACAGCTTCAAACATGGCAATGCAGTTCTCAGGATTAACGCCCGGATGCAGGGAGTTTGAAGAACAGATAATCAGGCCGCCGCCCTTTGCACCGTCGGCAATGGCCTGTATGACGGCTTGTTCAACTTCATCCCGTGTGCCATCGGGTAGAAGATCCACACAGTCAATATTGCCCAGAAGACAGATTTTATCACCGCAGTATTCTTTCACTTTTTTTAATTCCATGCCTGCCTGGGGCTCCAGAGGATTGATCCCATCATAACCCGTCTCCATAAGGGTGTCCATAAGGGGCCAGAGGTTGCCGTCAGAGTGCATGACCACTTTTAGACCTTTTTCATGGGCTTTGTCAACGATCTGCCGGTTGTAGGCATTTACAAATATTTTAAAATGCGCAGGAGAGATCAAGGGCATCTTGGTTGATGCAATATCATCTTCGATTACCAGGACATCCAGACCGGCATCCGCCAGCAGGTCAAGCTGGGCAAGATTGAATTCCAGCATCATTTGGGCAATTGCATGGACAAATTCAGGGTTGCTAATCATATTCATCATGAGATTGGTCATGCCGATTAATCGCCAGGAACGGACAAAAATTCCCCGCATGAGCCAGAAACTTGCTTTTTGTCCCTTAAATCTGTCAATGGCAAGATGAAGAAGTCCCAGATCCTCTGCCCCGGGTACTGGGGGCTTGAATGTTTTTAATTCATCAATGGTTTTTATGGGGTGACCGACAGGGACGGGAATGCCGTGTTCCGACAATTTATAGACCACACCAAATCCATCTTTGACATGGAGATCATCCACTCTTGTCTCATGGCCGATTTCAAATGTTGTCATCCCGTCAATGTCAAAATTCTCATGGATCATGAAAAGGGTATCAACAAGCTTGAGTTGATCATTTACATTCATGAGCCTGAAATCCTTCGGTTCAGGAAGACCGTCTGTTAAGTGTTTTCCGATTCCGATAATGGGGGCCTCGTTAATACCGTGGATATACAGGGGCACGCAATCGGGTTCTTTTACTTCAAGGGCAGTGATGATTCGTTGTTTTCCGTTCATGGTTTTGCCTCCATGGTTAGCATAGTCAATGCCTTTCAAACCCAATACCACTTACTCTGGCAGCAAAGTCAGTACATGGGAACTCTCTTTCTTTATTTGCGCATCTGTAAACAACATCTTACGATATTTGCTTTGTATAAACATCTGGGCCTGATCATCATAGAACGGGCTCATAAAATTACCAGAATTACCAGTTGGAAGAATACTCCAAGATTCTTCAGGATTATTACAGTCAATGAGTCTTCTGGTGGAAGGTAAGGAAGAGACCTTATATTCATGATCTCCCATCTTTGATTTAAGCTTGTTAATGGAAGGAAATTCAGCAGGACATGGAAAAGGCCCTACATTAAACAAAAGATTTAGCGGTTTTTTTCTGCCCACTGCATGAACATATTCAATCGTATGAACAGATCCCCATTGCCAGTCCTTTTCATTTGTACCTAATTTTGATACCATTCCTTCAATAGCCTGTTTAAAGCCGTTCAGAACAATAGTATCCCGGGCTTTAGGCTGTATAGAGGGATCTTTTCCTGTAACAGGCGGTTTGTCATTTTTTAAAAACCTTTTTAAAAAACTCCAATAGTCCGTTAGATTCAGATAGGTTCTCAAGTGTTCAGGACCAATATGACTTTCCAAAGTCTCTTTCATTATATGATAAATGGTGAACTCGAAAACAGTTCCTCCAATGGTGCTGGTTTCCATAAATCCATCCCAGGATTTCAACTGTGCAAAAGCCTTAGCCTCGCTTTCTGAAAAAGTCTCTTTTTTAGATTCAAGTATGGAAAGAATCCGCCCTGCTATCTCATGCCCTTCATTGAGCCTGGTATCAGTTTGAACCTCTTTGAGTTCTTCTATACTCCATTTTTCTTTTTTTGACAGCAGTTCATAGATTCTTGCAGCTCTGTCCGAAGGCCTGAAATACCCGGTCACCAACCCTATCGGGTCAATGGGAACATGACTTGGCAAATTATTAGCCGTAATAATCAAACCGCTCTTTGGATTCTCCAATTGAGGATTTTTCTCAAAGGGAAGATACCCCATGAATTCATCCTTACCCGAACTTCCATCATGTATTTTTTTTCCACTTACATGGGTCGGACGTATTGGCAGTCGCCCACCTGCCCACCATGCAATATTGCCTGTGTTGTCAATATAGGAAATACTCAACCCCGGAGCTGCAAGCTTAGATACAGCCTCTCTGAACTCCGGCATATTTGAAGCTTTTCCCATTTCATAAACAACATCTAAAATAGGATTATCAACCTTATGATATACCCAGGAAACGGCCACTGGTTTTCCTTTATATCCCTTTATATAATCACTGATAACAGGGCCGTGGGGTGTAACCCTTATGGTCAGAGGCTCATCAGGTGCCCCTTTAACTTTTATTGTTTCTTTGATAATTTGGGCTTTAATCCACTCGCCTTTGAATTTAACAAGACTTGTATCTTCAGGATGAAAGGTTTCCGCATACAAATCCAGATCATCATTCTCAAACATGGTAATAGCCCAGGCTTTAAATGAATTATGACCCAGCATGGGAAAAGGCATCAATGGCAGATGATAGCCATAATTCTCATACCCTGGGTATTGAACATGGGCTTCATACCAGACACCCGGATTTGCAATGCCGATATGGGGATCATTAGCAAGCAAAGCATGCCCGTTTTTACTTCTGGACGGAGCCATTACCCAGGAATTACTACCTGTAAAAGGAGGGACGATCTCAGCTACCTGGTCTAAAACTGCCTGCAATGAAGAATTAAGACCTGCAAAAGCATTATCAAAAGAACCAGCGCCTTCAATTAAATGAGAAACACCTGCTTGATCACCATTATAATCACCCGCAGGCTCCATAATAGTAGTCATGTTTTCCAGAGTATATTTTGGAAACACCATCCCAAGGTCATCGGTCGTCAGAAAGGATTCAAAAATTGTATAAAGAGAATCCCTTTTAATCCCGTCGGCAAATGAATAAGCCACATATCCCATCATAGCAACAGAATCCAGCCGGGTAAAAGGTCGGGGTTTAAATCCAAGCAGGGTATATTCAACAGGCAGAGAACTTGTACTGACAAAATGGTTCACTCCCTCAAGAAAAGCATCCAGCAATTTTAAAGCTTCAGGATTAATCTTTTCCTTTTGTGCAAGATAAGCTTCACTCCGATGCCTGAGCATCAATGTTCGAAACATCTTATCAACATCTAAAAGACCAGGACCCAGAATTTGAGCAAGCTCACCCCTGGCAACCCTTCGCTGCAATTCCATTTGAAAAAGCCGATCCTGAGCCAGAGTAACTCCAAGGGCAAAATAGGCATCTTTTGCATTACCAGCCTTAATATGGGGTACTCCCCATTTATCACGGGTAATCTGAGTCTTCTCTTTTACCCGGGATGTCACTAAAGATCCGTCAATATCAGGCAACAAACTGGAAAGATAAAGCCACCCACCAGCCACGATAAAAATACTCCCTGCCACAAGAATCAATACAAAATACAATATGAATTTACGAATAAGCTTCATTTGATATCCTTTTACAAAAGTATTCATTTCTCCTGAATTGAGTTCAACATGATAAAAATCAGTTTCTTCATGTCTTTAATCACCCATGTGATTTACCATTGCATCTAAGATGTCAGACCAATAAGCCTTTACGTTTGGTATTGCATGCCCCATTCCCTTGATTATTTTCAATTCTGAATTGGGTATTGCTGCCAAGGTAGCTTTACCCCCTGCCAATGGGATCACTGGATCATCATCTCCATGTATAATAAGTGCTGGGATAGATAATTTTTCAAGGTCTGAAGTCCTATCCTTTTGAGTCATAATAGCAAGATATTGTCTTGCTACACCCTCTGGACAAAAAGATCGGTCATATGATTGGGCTGCCAAGCTTCGATGAAAATCTTCGTCGAATGGAAGGCCAATTCCAGAAATTAATTTGAAATATTTCATTGTATATTCAATGTAGGCATCGCGTTCTTCCGGTGTTGGTGTCAGCATGAATTCCATTACTTCCTGTGTCGGTTGAAATTCTTTCCTGTTTCCCGGACTACTGTATATGGAGGTAAGGCTTAAAATACGATCAGGATTATTTATTGCAAAAGTTTGAGCAATAAAGCCTCCCATGGACATACCGCATATATGGGCTTGTTTAATATCTAAGAAATCAAGAAGCCCGGCTGCATCATTTGCCATATCCTTAATACTATATGGGACCGGAACTTTCTCTCCCATAAAAAGAGCGCCGATTTTTTCCATGGCTTCTTTCAAGCCAACCCTGTTAAATTTTGTTGATAACCCTGAGTCCCTGTTGTCATATCTGATAACATGATATCCTTGACTTGAAAGTTTTTCACAAAATTCTTCTTGCCAGTGGATCAGTTGACAGGCCAAGCCCATAATTAATAATACGGATGGTGAAGATTTGTCTCCAAAAGTTTCATATTCAATTTGAATACCATTAACATTTGCTTGTGGCATGCTTTGTCTCCTTGATTATATTAAATCTTTGGGTTGAAACGCTTATTAATTCGTTTTTTCAATATATTTTTTCGCCTCTTTCCTTGCTGATTCCAATTGGCTGATAAGATCATCAATCTGTTTATCTATTTCAGCCGAGGACGTCAATTCCGGTCCTAAAACAAATCCTTTGGCTTCTTCTGAAGGATGTTGTCACACCAATCTGAACAGCAGCTCTATTATGTATTTTCTCAAGCTTATCTACTTCTAAATATTTCATTAAATATCTTATCCCTCTTCTTTAGGGAAATTGTAATTAAATTCGAATCATCAAAAATAACGGAAAATATGTCAATAAAATTTTTATCGAAATACCAAAAAAATATTATACTGAAGATTTCCCTGCAGGGCCGGGTCAAAAAACACTCTCAAGGAAAGGAACTGATTATCCAATCAGATTAAACTGCAGAAGGCTATTTATATATATACAGGAATACGCAATAATGGTTTACAATGTCGTTCTTGGCTCATATAATTTAATACCAGGTGTCAGAATATTATTCTTTAAATAAATGGAATAGACTTAATGAGATAAAGTAGGCTATATCCGGTAAAAAACAAAAAAGGTGTATCCCATGTGTGCGGAGCAAATGCTTCTGCAAGAGTCATAACTATAGGTATAGTAATAAGAGCACAAATAAATTCTGGATGGGTAAAGGAAGATTGAAATAATAGAATAACAATTATACTTGTAATCAATACACAAGCACTTCCTTCAACAGTTCTTACATATTTTTTTTTTGAAAAAAGAGCATAGGCTTTGTATTTTAGTTTTCCGAATCTAATTCCAACCGGTTCGGCAAGACCGTCACCAATACCATTTATAAGAATTGGAATAAAAATTAGATTATTATAACCCTCTTTGTAAAAAAGGATAATAAACGGGATAATAATAAGATAACCGACAGCTATCTGAGTAGAGAGCCACATAAGAGTATGTGGCCGATCTTCAGGTCTGTCAAAAGAGAGAAACATTCGTCTGATAATATCTATTCTCGATCTCACAGGGTAAATATATATGATAAGACTAACAACACCAACGAAGCACCCGATAGTAATGAATTCAATGGATTTTTCATATGGAATTATTCTATCAAGATATATCGGCAAGAAAAACAGCGCAAAATGATTTATTTTTCTGGTATAATTGACTTTAATATCCTTATGGAAAACAAGGCAGCCTGTACCATAATTTATTGTCCACAACGAGACAAGTTTTATGATAGTATTAATCCAAAAATTGCTAATCATAACCTATTTAGTCCTTTAGCTATTCTCTATTCGTAGAGTTATTACAGTTTTCCTGATCTTGTTAAAAACAATTCAAGTGCGTTTATGGAAACCAAAATTTTCAGGAAAAATCTCAACAATGCATTTTTCATATTGAAGATCTTATACTTCCCCAAAAAAAGTGGACACAGAGTTAAGCCACTTTTGTCAGGTTATACCATTTCTGTTTTTTCAACAGGAATGATTTTGTCGTGAACTATTAATCCATTAGCAAACCTATACAGACTTGTAAATAGGTAAAACTACCTACTTTTGAAGAAAAAATTCTATCCTATAGGAGCGATATTTGATTTGAAAATCTTATTATTCAGATCATCATTCAAATATATGGGAAATCGCCACGATCAAACGATTAAAGCTTTCATTAAACGATATTGGAGACAAAAATTAATGAGGAAGAATAGCTGTTCATGCTATTTTAGGTTCATATATTGAAATCAGAACAGTTGAGTATTTTTTTATAGATATGGAGTGAAGTTGCGACTTATTCACTGGAATATAGGTTTCGGTAGTATCGAACTATCCCTGCGCTGCACCTTCACAATGCCAAAGGAGAATCGATAGATTGATCTATTTGGGCAATCTGCCATAATAACATTTTAGCGGTTTTGCAGCGACTCCCAACAAGCAGTAACCACAGTTGATACAACGTGATGCATCCTGTTCCCCACTGAGGAACTTGGCTACAATATTGGGTTCGATAATGAATGGACGAGACATTGAAACATAATCGGCCTCATTTTTGTTAATAACCTTTTCAATATCCCCAATTCGCCTTATGCCACCGACTACAATCACTGGTATCGTGACATGTTCCTTTATTCGTATGGCTGCTTCCACGTTATAATTGTACAAAGGTCTATATTTTTTGAAAATAAATGGTGCCATAAGTGTTGATATTTTTTTCTTCAATGGATGCATATTTTTAAACCATGGAACCAATTTGAAAGCTGCCTTCATAGGGATTTTTGAGACTCTTACGCAGTTGAATCCATCACCACCACCACAAGACACCTCTATAGCATTACAGCCAGACTTTTGAAGCCTTTGTGCTATTCTAATGCCTTCATCAATTCTCATGCCGTTCTTACATCCGTCAGACGCACTCATTTTAACTAATATTGGATAGTCATCAACTTTCTGTCTCGCTTTTTCCATAATCATTGCGATAATTCGGAATCTATTTTTAGTAGACCCACCCCAACGATCTTTTCTTTTATTAAAATGAGGAGATAAAAATTGGGAAAGCAAGTATCCATGCGCAGCATGAAGCTGTACTCCAGCGAACCCTGCCTGTTTGGCTCGTTCAATGGCTTTGACAAAATTACTGATAATCTGTTCTATCTCATAATCAGACAATTCTCTTGGTTTTGTAGGATAATCTCTGCGTTTGATTGCTGAGGGTGCAACAGCAGCCTCCCCGGTAACTTGTGGAGAGCATGTTCCTCCGCCGTGAGCCAACTGAAGGATTATTGGCGTGCCATAGTCACTAATTTTCAAAATTAGCTCCTTATGCTCGTCTATATACTCATCATTATCAAACATGCACATATTTTTCAGCAATCTTCCATTCTTCTGAATACCAACATATCCTGTTATTATTGCACCAACATTGCTCTTTGCAAGTTTTTCATAGAGACTCAACAACTCTTTTCTGGTATGCCCATCCTCATCCCCCAACCCTTCATGTGTTGCAGATCTTAGAATTCTGTTCTCAAAAACCATGCCAGCTACTGAAGTCTTTTCAAATACGCGATTCATTGTGACACTTTCCTTTTTAGTTAATTTTATCGGCCCTTTTTTGGGGTTCCATTATCGGGTTGTGACAAGGTCCGGGTTTTGTTATAGTTTCTGCCTAAGTTTAAATGAGGATTTCCAAAATGGTAATTTCTGAATATCACTCCATAGTTGTTATGCCGAAGATTGAAAAGCCCTATCCATCTGTTCTGGATTTTTTAACAACTCGATTCCCTTTCATTGACAGGGAAATCTGGGAAGCCAGGATCGATGCAGGAAAGGTCCTGACAGAAAAAGGAGATCCAATATCTCAAGACACACCCTACATACCCTTAAAAAAATTCCATTATTTCAGAGAAATGGAAGCGGAATCCATCATTCCCTTCACGGAAAGAATCCTCTTCTGCAATGAAGAACTGCTTGTGGCCTGTAAACCCCACTTTCTTCCAGTAACGCCCGGGGGACCTTATGTGAACGAGTGTCTGCTTCATCGTTTGAAAAAAAGAACCAATAACAATGATCTTTCGCCAATCAACAGGATCGACCGGGAAACGGCAGGACTTGTTCTGTTTTCAATGAACAAAAAAACCAGGGGCAGGTACCAGGAACTGTTCATGAAAGGGGAGGTTGAAAAAACCTATGATGCAGTGACAAAATATCCCTGCGCCCCGGAGAAAAGAACATGGACCGTGGAAAACAGGATAGTCAAGGGAGACCCGTGGTTCAGGATGAAAATTGCCCCGGGTAAACCCAATGCTGTCTCAAAAATAGTCTTTGTGCGGTCATGGGAAAATAGAGCGCTTTTTCAATTAAGCCCGATAACAGGCAAAAAGCATCAGCTTCGGCTGCATCTCAGCGGATTAGGATTTCCCATCCTAAACGACCGGTATTATCCTGACCTCCTGCCGGAACAAAAAAGGATGTTTGCAGCCCCGCTCCAGCTTCTTGCCAGAAGGATTCGATTCAAAGATCCTTTGTCAGCAAAACAGGTGACCTATGAATCGGAACGTGTATTGCTCGTTGTTTAGCAGCATTGTTTAGCACCAGATTTTTGCTTGACCCGGTATCCGCCATACCAGGGATCTTTTTGTCAGTTTAGAGTGAATGCCATGTATTTGATGGTCAATCCCTTTAACAGGGCCGTGTTCTCAAAAGTGGAAACCATGTCACTGGCACCAATCCCGTTGCAATCGATCCCATGAATATTATCTGACGCTGCGACCACGTGCCCGCCCCATCCTTTGACGGAATCCCTGGTATACTTATAGAGCAGGTCATTGTCAGTTTTTAAATGCACGATACCTTTGGGGACGAGCAAGTGCGCATATAGGTCTAAAAATGGGGCGGCAGACAACCGGGATTTGATTTCCCGATTTTTCAGATGCGGGTCAGGAAAGGTGAGCCAGATGTCGTGTATCGACTGTTCTATAAAGAACTCCTTGATACGCTCAATCTGCGCACGAAGGAAAAGGACATTTTCAAGGCCCTGTTCAAGAGCTTTTTCCGCACCGACACATATTCGATGACTCTTATAGTCGATTCCCACATAAAGTTTGAGAGGATTGGCAGCGGCAAATGCAAGGCTATACTCTCCTTTGCCGCAACCCAGCTCGAGAATCCTTTCCATACCCTTGTAACGTTCCTGGTACCAAGGGTATGTGCAAGATAACCCTGGCTCGCCGAATACGGAAAAAGTCACGTTGGGCAGATGTTTGACACGTTCGTATTTGTGAAGTTTATTCTTTGCCATGATTATAATTTTTGCTTAAGCTCCCTGGCTGGGGCCAAATTCAGGTTCATAGCTGACTATAAACCGGGTTGTCGTGGTGTTACGAATGGCTAAAAAGTGTCTATTGTTTTTGTCAAACGGGCAGATGGGCATGGTGCACGGTTCAAAACCGAAGCGTCGGTAAAATTCGGGATTACCCAGAACAAAGAGGGGGCTTTTTTTAATGGATTCCTGGCGCAGGGCAAACTTAAGCAACTCTGTGCCAACACCCTGGCGTTGAAACTGGGGTGCCACAGCAAAGGGGGCCAGGTGAAGGCCGCAGACCTCGCTGTCATTGTAAGCCTTTGAGAATGCAATATAGGCAATTACCTTGTTGATATGGATGCAGACCCACTCAAGAATGGGGGTGTCATTGCCATGGAATTGTTCCACCAGCCCTGCCTCGTATTTGCTTTTGGGAAAAGCAGAATTTAGCAGGCCTGATACCTTGCTGTGGATTTCTTGGGTAGGTTTTCGTATTTTCATCATCTCCTCCCGGATCGGTCTATATGCTTAATTCAATTTTTTTCTTGTCATGGGAATGAAATATCACATATAATTGAGAACCACAAACTGCCGGAGCAATCATGACATTTCCCCAAATGAAAGGAAAAAGAAATGAATCAGGAAATTATTCAATTGCATGACCATTACATTGAGGAGGGCACGAATCGTCGGGAATTTTTAAAAAAACTGGCAATCCTGACGGGAGGCACTGCTTCTGCCCTGGCCATTTTGCCCATGCTTGATTACAATCATGTCCATGCTGAAACCATATCCAGGGAGGATTCACGTTTAAATACTGATTACCTGGATTATCCCGGTAAAACTGGGAACATCAGGGCGTATTTTGCCAGAAAAAAAACCAAAGGCAAACAACCTGGGGTGATCGTTATCCATGAGAACAGAGGATTAAATCCCCATATTGAAGATATCACCCGGAGAATGGCTCTTGAGGGATTTACAGCATTGGCACCCGATGCATTATCTCCTCTGGGAGGCACTCCCACGGACCCGGATAAAGCCAGAGATCTTATAAAAAAACTTGACAGCAAGCAGACTGTTCAGGATTTTATAGCTGCTGCCCAGTATTTAAAAACCCATTCGAAAACAACGGGTAGAGTCGGCGTTATCGGTTTTTGCTGGGGTGGGGGTATGGCCAACCAATTGGCTGTACAGACACAGGACATTCAGGCTTCAGTCCCCTATTATGGAATGCAGCCTGGGGCAATTGATGTTCCGAAAATAAAATCAGCTCTCCTTCTCCATTATGCCGGTCTTGACGAGCGGATCAACAAAGGTATCCCAGACTACGAAGCCGCCCTGAAATCATCTGCTATTGATTATAAGCTCTACATGTACGAGGGTGCAAATCATGCATTTAACAATGATACAAACCCATCCCGATATAATCCGGAAGCTGCAGATCTGGCCTGGAAACGAACCATTGAATTTCTTTCGGAGAAATTAATAGAATAAATGCTGTACTGATTTATTGTGTCATACAGCACCGTTTGAATTTTTTCCCACTTCCACAGGGACAGGGAGAATTACGTCCTGTTCTTACGGGTTTTTTTTCTTGTTGTTGTATTAGTAAAAGCTTTTGAAGCTGCTCAACAAAGGGAAGACAATGGTTAAAGAAACTTTTGTAGCCACGGCACAGGTGATTGAGTTTTACAGTTGATCCGGATATGTTCTGGATTCTGTCCTTGGGGCATCCCCCATTGCAAAAGGTGAGAACTTCGCAGTATTTACACTGGGATGCCAGATAGCTTTCTTTACTTTTTCCAAACTCTCTCATGGTTTTAAGATTCATTAATTTTCCAAGAGGAGTTGTGTTCAGATTCCCTAATTTAAACTCAGGTCTTACGAAATGATCGCATGGATACACATCTCCATTTATTTCAACCACGGGGATTTCACCACATGTCCTGCGAAAAATACAAAGCGCATGATCCTGCCCCATAGCTTTTGCACTTACTTCTTCAAACATCTGGACTTTGATACGGCCAATATCATGTGCTTTCCATTCATCAAATATGGAGCAGAGAAAAGCGCCGTATTTTTCAGGATCAACGCTATCCATTAGAGAATTAACCACGGGAAGAAAACCGATATAAACAGCACCTATTTTTTTAAAGAAACGATACACATCAAGAGGATGGTCTACATTATGATTATGTACCACACACAGAATATCATAGGGGATCTGGTTTTTCTGCAGGAGCTGTTGCCCGAGCATAACCTGTGAATGGGTTCCCTTTCCTGATTTTGTAGTTCTATATATGTTATGAAGGTGTTCCGGACCGTCCAGGCTCAAGCCCACGGAAAAATTCTCTTTTTTAAAAAAGCTGCACCATGTTTCATCCAGTAATGTTCCATTTGTCTGTATGCCGTTCTGGATCAGAATTCCTGCAGGCTGATACTTTTTTTGAAAATCCACGGCTTTTTTAAAAAAATCAATTCCCAGAAGAATAGGTTCCCCGCCATGCCAGGAAAAGCGAACAACAGGCCCGGGATGTGCTTGAATATGCTGGCAAATATAAGTCTCAAGGATATCATCAGGCATCCTTTGGGCAGAATCAGATACTGCACCTTTGGATGAATAATAACAATAATGACAGGCCATGTTGCATAAATCCCCGATGGGTTTGGCAAATACCTGGAAATCGGTTTTGACCATATTCTTGTCCTTAGGGTTCGCTCAATCGAATCAGCCAAATCCGACCTAAAACTGAGCGCCTAAAGTGCCAATTAATTTTTGAGCGAGCCCTTAGCATTCCACAAACCATAAGCCTGTTATTCAATTTCGAAGAATTCTTTTGTAGTCAACACTTTAGCAAAAGCAGCTTTTAGAGAAGCCATAAATGCAGTTTGAACTTGTGATGCTTTAACAATCCTACCTTCAAATTCTAAATCTCTCGTTGCGCAAGCATCATAAATTGCGTTACAGGTGTAACCTAAATCAAAGGCAGCACGAATAGTTGTATCAATGCACATATGAGTCATTGCACCACAAATAATCAATTCTTTTACTTCTGACCTTTGTAATAAATCATTAAGCTTAGTATCACGAAATGCGTTTGGAAAGTGCTTGACAACCACAGCCTCATTTTCTTTGGGTTTTACAGTCTCATGTATTTCACTGCCTTTAGTATTCGGAAGAAAGAAAGTAGATCCTTCTCCAATGGCAATGTGTTGAATATGAAATATTGGAGCTTTTTTTTCCCTGAAGCTATTCAGCAAATACTGGCAATTTTTTGAGGAGTTTTCCATGCCAGCCAGCTCCATATTGCCGCCTTTGAAATAGTCATTTTGAACATCAATGATAACTAAACCTTTTTTCATTTAAAGCTCCATATATTATCTGGTCTTATAATCATATCTATTTGCTTTTTCTATTAAATTTTTTAAGAATAAACCACAGCAATGCCAGGACAATGCAAAGGCCAAACACCAGTACACCCACTGCTGTCCAGGTTACCCAGGTGCCGTTTCTCACGAGGTTGACAGGGTTTAAGGATGGTTCTGCAATGATCCGGCCCAGTTTTTTGCTGTACGTTGCAGGGAAGTTTGGTATGCCATCATTGTCGGTATCTTCAAAACTGCCTAAATATTCAAAGGGGGCTTTCCATTCCTTGAGTTCCTGAATACCATCCTGGTTCCTGTCCCCATCAATTACAGCCGATGACAAATTTTCAATGGGGGTGCCGTTTTTATCCTTGGGTATAATTTCCAGGATATTATATGTGTAGCCGCCAATGATTTTCAAAAATGTGGAATTGTAAATATCTGCAGTTACCCGGATGAGGGATTTATTTGCCTTGGAAAAATCCAGTGGTTTATAACCGTTTTCCTCATCCCCGGTCCAGATATCCGTAACCCGGTCAAACATGATCCGCTTGGGGTTATAGATCACTTTTGCACCGGAAATCTGTAAAAAGTAATCAGAACCTTTTGCAGGATAGATGCTGGTTAAGATTTCAAAGCCTTTTTTTAGTTCCAATGGGGTGATGTACATTGAAATCAATGGATACCCCAAACTTCCGTCCAGGCCTATACCAAGGGGGACAGACCTGAAAAGGTCGCAGGCCCGAATGCTGTTTGTTTTCCCTTTTAAAAGATTATCCCGGATCACCCCGTTTGAAATAATGGCAACATCGGCAAAGGGGTTAAAACCTTCTGAATATTTCTTTATGACAAAGCGTATGGAATCTGCCAGAAAGTTTCCTAAAGGAGATTCTTCCTCTTTAAGCTTCAGATCAAAATCGCTCTGGGCCACAGTCTTTCTGAAGGATAATCCATGGTCCTTTAAAAAATTCTGGTTAATCTGATATTCATAGGCACCAATGATATCTGAAATTTCAGGATCACCAGGAATACTGTCATCAATGGGTATAACCTGATAATCTGACACCCGGACCTTCTGGTTTTCAAGGGCAAGCTTGATGTGGCCCATCTGTTTGCCATACGCCCAGGCTTGAACAATCAGGGTGTTGTTCACGGTAATCGGGGTTTCCATTTTTGTGTGGGTATGACCGCTGATGATCACATCAATGCCGTCCACCTTTTGTGCCAGGAGCTCATCTTCTGATTTTTCCTTGTTGGTGTTCAAGCCGCTGTGGGACAGGCAGATAATAATATCAGCCTTGCCCTTCAGGGTATCTACCATTTTTTGTGCAGCCACAACAGGATCACTGAATGATACGGGTTTTGAAAAGGGCGCTTTTTCAGCTGCGTCCAGCCCCATGAGTCCGAATATCCCGAATTTGACCCCATCCTTTTCTATAATTGTATAGGGTTTGATAAGCCCTTTTGAAAAGGCCTGTTCAAGGGAATCATCATCAGGGCTTTCTTTACTGAAAACCATATTGGACGAGAGAATGGCAGGCTGATTATCTTGTTTTTGGGCTGCATCAAGGATCTGAGCCAGACCCTTTGGTTTTAGATCAAATTCGTGATTTCCAAGGGTGACAGCATCATACCCCATTTTTCCCAGCAGCTCGATTTCAAAGGCTTTTTCCCTGGCCAGCACATGAAAGAAAGAGCCCATGAGGAAATCTCCTCCATCCAGGACCAGGACCGGGCCATTACTTTGATCTTTGATTTTTTTGATCATTGTTGAAATTCGTGCCCATCCGCCAAGGGTATCATCATCCAGAACGGTTTCAGGTGTATAATCCTGGTTGGGAGAAAAACCCAAAAAATGGGAATGAAGATCATTTGTATGAATGATGCTGATTTCTTTTTTAGCAGCATTTGCCGTATTAAAGCAGATAAATGCACTCACCAGGATCACAAAATATTTCATAACACTATTCATGGGCTGCTCCTTTTTTTCAGTTTTCTTTATTCATTAAAATGCATGGTAAGACTATAAACACCGTTTTCCAATTGAGCGTCCATTGGATAATTTGTCTTTTCAAATACCTTTTTCATTGGTAGGTTATCAGACAATACTTCAGCTGTCAGCCCCATAAGTCCTTGCTCCTTGGCCATTTGTATCAGAAGATTCAGTATATAGCTACCAATTCCAATCCCTTGCAAAGAATCGTCGATTAGAAAGGCTACCTCTCCGTAATAGGAGCGGTCATCCCTTACAAACCTTGCTTCCGCGACAATGGTTTCATCTCCCGGCTTACCGCTTAACCCAACAATGGACATTTCTTTGCTGTAGTCGACATTGACATACTCCTGCATTTTATCATGGGCCATGGTTTTGACACTATAAAAGAATCGATAAAACTTTGCTTCATCGGAAAATCGATAGAAAAAACGACGCATCTGTTCTTCGTCAGATGGTTTAATCGCCCTGAACCTTATGGGGATTCCACCTTTAAAGATGGCATTGCAGGCAATATGTGTCGGATAAAGGTGTGTTGAGTGACTGATAAAAATCTGGTTGGCGTAAAGAAGGTTTCTCTTTTTTGCCTTTTCCATAAGGAATTGGCGATCATCCGGGTGAGCAATTTCTATCATGGCCTGGGCTCTTTCTCTTAACGTTTTCCATTTCAGATTGGCCACACCGTATTCAGTTGCAATCATATATACGGATTCCCGAAGCCTGAGTTGATTAGGATAGTCCATTAATGAAAATAATATATTGGACTCCCCTTTAAGGTTGCGACTGGTAAGGCCTATTATTGTACACCCTTCTTCCGAAGCTTCCGCACCTTGAAAAAAATCCACCACCTCTCCCGGGCCTGAAATGACCGATCCTGTGAAAGGAAACGCCACGCCACCTAATAAATCAACCTTTTCCGCCTGATATAATGCAACAAATTGCGGGATCTTTCCAATAAATATGGGGTTGCAGACAAAGTCAGTGCCTTGAAATTCAACCAAAGGGTTGCGGTGTAGCCATTTCATGAGATTTTTTGATCCCATGGCATAGGAAGTCAGCGATTTGCCACGAAATGGAGTCTTTCTTGAATTGGTAACAGCACCACTTTTAACAAGCTCTGCCATAGCATCGGTAAAATAAAGAGAATGAATTCCTAAATCTTTTTTACTTTTCAGGTGTGGTGCAAGCGCTTCGAACATTGAACCGTTTGAAAAACCAAGGCAATCCCCATCCTTAATGACAGAAGCTACATTTTCAGCCACCTTTTTCATCTGTTCACTAACTTGATATCGCTCAAGGGGAAACGGTTCTTTGGTTGAGTTAACCAGAAGATCAAAATCTTTTATGGAAACAAAGGTGTCTCCATATGTAAAAGGCATATCTTTATTAATTTCTCCAACAACCAGGGTGGCTTTATTCATGGCTTCCCTTGCAACATCCACAGCAACACCAAAACTGCAATAGCCGGCAGAATCCGGTGGTGTGATCTGGATAAAGGCCACATCAATGGGAATTTTCCCTTTATTAATGAGTTCGGGGATTTCAGATGAATAGGCTGGAATCAGGTCTATCAGTCCGGACTTAATGGTTTGTGATGAAACAAATCCTGAAAAAAAGGTTTTTAAACGATAATTTTGAATGTGGAGATCTTTGACAGAGAGGATTACATTTCCCTGGATGGCCAGTTGAACAAATTCAAGATCCCTGACATTGTTTCCATCAGACTCCAAAAGCGTTTTCATAAGGGTTAGAGGCGCTGCAGGACCTGTCCCAATAAAAACAGTCATCCCAGGTCTGATTTTCATTATCGCTTCTTCTGGAGAAACCAGATTTTTTTTCCAGCCAAGTTTTTTGGATCGCGGCATTTATTAGGCTCCCCTCATTGCTTCGTCCCTCAGGACACGGCGCAGGACTTTCCCGATATTGGATATGGGAATCTCATCCCTGAATTCAATGGACCTGGGACGTTTATAGCCAGCCATGTTCTCTTTGCAATAGGCCATGATCTCATTCTGATCAGCGGTTTCCCCCTGTTTGAGCTTGATGAATGCCTTGACTTTTTCACCGCTTTTTTCATCTGGGATCCCAATTACGGCGCAAAGCTCCACCTTTGGGTGGGTGTAGAGAATGTCTTCCACATCCCGGGGATAGACATTGAATCCGCCCACGATTATCATGTCCTTTTTGCGGTCAGTGATCAGTATATAGCCCTCATCATCAATGTGGCCGATGTCCCCCGTTAGAAAATATCGGTTACCGTCGATTTGAGTAAACACCTCTTCATTGGCGTCGGGTCTTTTCCAATAGCCTTTCATGACCTGGGGTCCGCAGACGGCAATCTCGCCGTCCTCTCCCTGGGGCTGTTCCTTTGTGGGATCAGTCAAATTCAGGATTTTGATATCCGTGCCGGGCAAAGGAAAGCCAATGGACCCGATCTTCCGGGTTTCTTTGTTTGTGGGGTTGACGCTGGCCACGGGGGCTGTTTCTGTAAGCCCGTATCCTTCAAAGATAATAGCCCCGGTTTTTTCTTCAAACTGGCGGCAGACCTCGGGGGGCAGGGGAGCGCCCCCTGAAAAACATCCCATGATGGAGGAGACATCATAATTGTTAAGCAGGGCATGATTGGTAAAGGCCACAAAAATGGTGGGAACGGCCGGCATAATGGTGGGTTTATATTTCTGGACCGCCTTGAGCACCTCGGTAAAGGGTGGATTTCCGGCCCTGGGATCAGGTACGCAGATTAGCCTGCTGCCTGTCGCGGTTGCAGAGAGCAAGGCCACTGTAATACCGAAGCTGTGGTACCAGGGCAGCACCCCAAGATAGCTGTGAAAGCCGCCCATATAGATTTTCTCAGGGGGTTTTCCCTCTTTCTGGGTGATGCGGATATATTCAAATCCAGCCATGACATCATAGGTAAAATTGGTATGGGTCAGCTCTGCTCCCTTAGGTACGCCTGTGGTGCCTCCGGTATAGAGCATTATGGCAGTGTCGTTTTCAGGGTCAATGGCTACCTGGGGCACAATGGGTTTTGACTGGGCCACCATATCATCAAACATGATATGTCCGGGCTCATGCTGGTCTGCCCTGGGGATTTTTCCAAGAAGTCCGCCTAAAAAGGCTTTAAACTTTGGCAGATAGCTTTTGATATTGCAGACCACAACAGTCTCAACCAGGGTATCTTTTATGGCTTTTACCGTGTTGGGGTAAAAAAGAGGGTGGTCCATGCAGAAGACCATTTTTGATTCTGAATCCTTGAGCTGGAGATTCAGCTCTGTCGGTGTGTAGACCGGGTTGCAGTTTACTGCCACTGCCCCGGCCTTTAGAATGCCAAAGAGGATTTCAGGGAACTGGGGCAGGTTGGGGAGGAAGATCGCCACCTTATCCCCTTTGCCGATTTTATTTGACGCAAGAAAATTGGCTATCCTGTTAGCAGTATCCAAGACCTGAGCAAAGGTTTTGGAAGCCCCGTTAAAAATTGTAAACACATTATCCGGGTATTCTTTTGCTGAGTCATCCAGGAATTTAAAGATAGGATACTTGTAATCAGTTATGGTGTGTGCCACGCCCTCCGGCCAGAAGGCTGTTTTCCATGCTTGATCTGTCATGTTGTTTCCTTTCTATGTTTAAAATTAACGGCCATGGGACAGCAGGATGTCATAATTTAAAAGAAAATTTCACGCCACCTTTATTTACTTTAACTGACTATCTTTGCTCCTACTCAAAAGTATTCCGTCTATTGAATTATCAGAATTTAAGCCATAACAAAAGTTGAATGTTGCGGCCCAACGTTTTATCCAAACAGAACGCTTGTTTTTGTAAAAAAAGGTTCCGGCAATACAGGCTGTCAGCAAAACTGACAAAATTATAAGGTTGCATGTTTTTTTCTCCTTTTAGGAATGTCAATTCTAAATTGTAAGGATATCTTTTTATTTCCATTATTATCCACAGGGAGGTGCTTGCTTCAACAGGTTTCATGGCT
>Ga0075120_10000036_pt1 | contig 86914 bp, 91 predicted proteins | sample AntAceMetag02UKL_FD_69792 | JGI IMG/M metagenome (GOLD analysis project Ga0075120, IMG submission 69792) | Saline lake microbial communities from Ace Lake, Antarctica - Antarctic Ace Lake Metagenome 02UKL | ecosystem: Environmental > Aquatic > Non-marine Saline and Alkaline > Saline | place...
GTCTCTGGAACCTGCCAGTTTACTTACGATGAAACTTGTCCCACAAAAGGGCTTTGCGATAAATACTGGGAATGCACAGAGTGGGGCGAGTGCAAAAACGGTCTAAGGACGCGTGCTTGTTCATGCGAGTGTGAAAACGATAGTTGCCAAGGAAACGGGCAGATGGTCGAAACTTGCGGTCTTGATTTACTCAACGCAACTGATGCCTTAAACATCCTACGTGATGGTGGCGAGCTTCTTGGAGAAGACGTCAATGTGACTGTTGTTGACAAGAACGGAAACATCGTAGAAAACGCTACAATACAGTTCATCCTCCCAAACGGCACAATACTTTCCTACGAAGAAGGATTCAGGACTTATGAACCGGGCAAGTGGGCTGTCATGGCCGATAAGGAAGGATACGCTCCCGACTACGAACTATTTGACGTAAGCGGACTTGGCAAGGCGCCAGATGGCGCAGAACTTGGCACGGGCTCAAATGTGGTAAGCGACTTCCTTGACTGGGTAACTGAGTCAGCCACAAGATCAGTCCTGCTTCTTATTGCAGTAATAATCGCAGCCATATTGATTATAGTCTTTGCATCCAGGAGAAAAACGGGAGTGAAACCAGAGAAACTCTAAGCTTATTCTTAGATAACGTTTCTGACAGAATACTTTCTTAGCCAGTCAAGGTCGTTTTTGTAGAATGTTCTAAGGTCGCTTACCCCCATCCTTAACATGACTGCGCGCTCTATTCCAAGGCCCCATGCAAGGACAGGAACGTCAATTCCAAGAAGTGGTTTTACAACTTCAGGCCTGAGTATCCCGGAACCTCCAAGCTCTACCCACTCCTTTCTTTCCTTAAAATATACTTCAGGTTCACAGCTCATCTCAGTATATGGGAAGTAAGCAGGTCGGAAGCGCACCTTCTCAAAGCCAAGTTTGTTGTAGAACTTCTTTAGATACCAGAGAAGATTCCTGAAATTAGGCTCTTCGCCTTCTTTTCCAATAACTATTCCTTCTACTTGGTGGAACTCTGCTAAGTGTTTGTAATCAAGAGTCTCGTTCCTGAATACGCGCCCTACTGAAAATAACTTTTTTGGAAGCTCTGAAGCGTCCATTTTTCCAAGGCCTCTAGCAGAAAGCGTTGTAGTGTGCGTCCTAAGGATGCTTTGAGCCGCAACCGCAGGATCCCATTTGTACCCCCATCCACGAGAGTTAAGGTCTCCTCCGTTCTCATGCATCTTTGAGACTTCTTTTGCTTCTTTCCCCGGCACCTCATGGCTGATGTTTGAAAGGTAGAATGTATCGGCCATATCCCGTGCGGGGTGGTCTTGTGGCTGAAAAAGGGCGTCAAAGTTCCAGAAGGCAGATTCGACAAAGTCGCCCGTCACCTCTTCAAAACCCATCTCAAAATATATCTTTCTTATCTTATCTATTGCAAGCCTGAGTGGATGAGGCTTTGCGGGATATACTTCTTCAGCCTCCCTTATTCCGTAGCGTCTGAATGATTTACCTTGCAAGCTTCCCGCCATAAGCATATCATGAGTGAGTTCGCCAACACCCGACTCAGGTATTTTGCCGCCCGAAAGGAGCTTTTTGCCAGCAGGGGTTATCTTGGCAGAGAAGGTTTTTTCCTCTTTTATCGTGATGTTGTTTTGGCGAGCCAGAAGAAGATTTATTCCTTCTTTTAGATTTGCCAGTTCAGATAAGGGCTTTGGACCGTCAAGCAAGATTTCAAGGACTTTTTCATCATCACCCCTTCCCATGTCTTTATCACTTTTGTTAAGAACGATTTTCCCGCCGGCAATATCCCCCCACCCCTTTCTTTTAATCCAGGAAAGGACAATTGGAGTCTCTTTGCCAAGCGACCTGATTTCTATCTCGCCATTCTTTGCCGAGGAAATGGCGCGCCTTTCTGGCAGACCTTCTTTTGCATAAGTTTCTCCTTCAGGTCCCAATGAGACTATTTCTGAAACTTTTTCTGAAAGGTTGATTAAGCCTTCTTGAGCTAGAGCGTGGGCTGCAGAGTAGGCGCCATCACCCATCCCTGATTTTGTGACGGCATCGCCAAAGGGCATCTTTTCAATAAGCCCCAAAAACTCTATTTCTCTTGCACTTGGCATTTTATCGTTGTCACATATTTTGCCGATTGCGACCTAAAAAAACAAGCAGTAATTCATCCAATCTCTGTCCCATTATCAAATACAGTATTTTGAGCTTAGTAATACTGGCATAGTATAACTAAATGACCCCCCTCAGTTCCCCTTTTCCCTCGTGAATTAAGCTCAGCCCATATGGGGCTTATTTTTAGGGAAGAACATATCCCAAGAGTTATACCATACTAGTATATCCAAGAGTAAGGTTTTTTAACTCTCTTCATTTAATTTCACGCTGTGTTGGGGCAACTAGCGCACATACCACTTTTTAGTGGAGGGTGAAAGTGTATTTGCAAAATCGCTCCGACTTTAATGATAACGGTGGTAAGTTAAAATGAGAAAAATAGTTAAGAGTGCGGCAGACAAGTCAATGCGCTTTGAAGGGGGACAATTAAGTGAGACAGATGAGCAGCTAATGAGGCTCATTGATGGTCTTAAAACATCAATTAAGGTAGTTGGCGTAGGTGGTGCAGGATGCAACACTGTAACTCGCCTTACTGAGATGGGGGTAGACGGCTCTGAGACAGTAACCATGAACACTGATGCTCAGGATCTTTTGTATGCAGTATCTGACAAGAAAGTTCTTCTTGGCGCAGAGCTTACAGGCGGTCTTGGCGCAGGCTCTGACCCAACGGTTGGAGAAAGTTCAGCAAAAGAGAGTCTTGATGAGATTGCAGCAGCCCTTCAGGGAAGCGACCTTACATTTATCACATGCGGACTTGGTGGAGGAACAGGATCCGGCGCGGCACCTGTCATTGCAGAAGTCGCAAAAGATTCAGGTTCCGTCACAGTGGCAATTGTCACAGCACCCTTCCATGTGGAAGGAAAAACGCGCTGGCAGAATGCCGAAGAAGCTCTTGCAAAACTAAGGAAGAACACAGACACAGTAATTGTAATACCGAATGATAAGCTTCTTAGCATCGTTCCAGACTTGCCACTTAACGCGGCATTTAAGGTCGCTGATGAGCTTCTTGCAAACTCGCTTAAGGGGACAACAGAGATGGTGACAAAGCCAGGTCTTGTAAACCTTGACTTTGCAGACCTTAGAACAGTCCTTTCAAACGGCGGTACAGCAGTTATTGGAATGGGCGAATCAACCAGCGAAACATTCTCTGAGAACCGTGCAATCGAGGCAATCGAAGAAGCACTCCAGAGCCCGCTGCTTGACACTGATGTTTCAACTGCAGACCGCGCTCTCGTAAACGTTATCGGCGGCCCCGATATGACCTTACAGGAAGCTGAAGCTGCCGTTGAGTATCTCTCAGGCAAGATATCGCCAGACTCGAATATTCTCTGGGGAGCTCAGATTGATGAGAACCTCTCAAAGAACGTTGTTCAGGTAATGCTTGTCGTCTCAGGCGTCAGGTCATCCCCTGACATGGACTTGGGCGGCCATCACTCAAAAAAGCAACCTGTTGACCTTGATGTAGAGTATATCTAATTTCAAGAGCAGCAAAAACCCGGCGGCTGTTTTGTCGCCGGAAAAACTTTTTTATTTTATAATTATTTTTCTTGTTCTCTCGTAACACATGAGTTTTATTTTTATACCATATACCGCTAAATTCCATTGAATCTACTAGCTTAGGGTTCACTATCTAAGAACGATGACTGAAAGCACGCTACAAATCTTGGCGCATTTTCCAACTGAGGCAAAGCGCATACTAAAACTCTCAAAGAAGCCGACGCGCATGGAGTACGACGACGTCGCAAAGATAACTGCAATAGGTATAGTCATCTTAGGGACAATAGGTCTCGTGTTCATACTCGTAAAATCGCTCCTTTCAGGAATACTCTAAGGCGCTATTACTTACTCACACAGTTAATTAACTATAATATTATCAAACAAAATGGAAGAAGAATCGCATTTTTACCTCCTAAGGACAACGACAACTCAGGAAGACTCAGTTGTTGATATGCTTTACCAGAAAGCTATAGGCGAAATAGAATACGCAAAGAGAACCGGCGGAGAAGGTCCTGGTGTATATGGTTTATTCCACCCTGCCCCGATTAAAGGATATGTTTTCATGGAGGCACGCGACCTCGGAGATGCGATTCTCCTTGTTCAGGGTGTGCCCCACACAAAAGGTTTTGTCAAAGGCGAGCTTGAATTTGAAAAAGAAGTAAAGCACCTCCTTGAACCAAAGTCTGCAGTTCTTGACGTTTCAAAAGGCGATATGGTCGAACTTATCGCAGGACCGTTTAAGGGTGAGAAAGCAAAAGTCATCAGAATTGATAGCGGCAAAGAAGAAGTCACAGTCGAACTTATCGAGGCGACAGTACCAATACCCGTTACTGCAAAAGGTATGCACATAAAGGTTGTTGACCGTGTCACTCAGGAAACCGCAGAAGCTTCACGTGCCAAGGAAAAAGCGAAAAAGATTGTCGGGCCAATGATAGGCGAAGGTCCGCTTCCTGCGCTTAAAATGGACGATGATGATGAAGAGGAAGAAGACCTTTTCCTGGCAAAGGATACCTATGAGGAACCTATAAAGCCAAAGAAAGAGGAGAAAAAATCAGATTCAAAAGAGGAGGACAGTGAGGTCTCCAAAGCAGAAAATGAAGACGATATCGACGAAGAAAAGGCAGCTGAAGAAGATGCTAATTACTTCGGAGGGGACGACGATGACGACCCTGAGATAATAGTCTCAAAGAAAGCTTAGGAAACCTTTCTCGGACTTCGCAAACTTCCTTAGAAAAAATGGCACAAAAAATAAACGTGCTTGTCGAGGCGGGCAAGGCATCAGCCGGACCCCCCCTTGGACCTGCACTAGGACCAACAGGGATAAACGTAGGGCAAGTAATTGCCGCAATAAACGAGAAGACAAAAGATTTTGCGGGCATGAAAGTCCCTGTCGAAGTCACAATCGACATTGCGACAAAAGCCTTTGAGATAAAGACAGGATCACCACCGGTTTCACAGCTTGTAAAAAAGGAGATGGGCATTGATAAGCTCTCAGGAAATCCAAAAGTTGATAAGGTAGGAAATCTTGCTATTGAGCAGATTATAAAAGTATCAACAATGAAGATTGATTCCCTTAATTGCAGTGACTTAAAGAGTGCGGCCAAAACCATAATCGGTTCATGCACATCTCTTGGAGTCCTTGTAGAAGGGATGGAACCTGCCGACGCGATAAAGGCTGTAAACGCAGGAAAATTCGACGATGCAATCTACGGAGGCAAAACCGAAGTTTCAGCAGAAAAACAAAAGCTTATGGATTCAGAACTAGAGGATGCCAAGCTTGAGCACGCAGGCGAACTCGCTGATTTGGAAGCCGCAGAAGCTGAAAAGGCAGAAGCAGACGCTGAAAAGGCAGAAGCTGGAAAAGTTGACGCAGAAGGAGAAACTCCCGAAGCTGAAACGGCAGAAGATGAAAAGAAGGAGGAATAATCTTCCTCCATTATTTCTTTTCTTTTTTATTATTTTCACGAAAGCTTTTTATACTATGTGTTGCAAACTAAGCGCTTACTGTCTTAGTTGCAGTAGTTCTTTTGATATCACATTAACAAGATGAACGAACAAGATGTTCTAACAGCAATGGCGCAGGTGCGAAACACACCAAAGCGCAAATTCAAGCAGTCTGTAGACTTAGTCTTCAATCTGCAAAATATTGATTTCAAGAACCCCTCAAATAGAATAGACCTAAAAGTAATCTTGCCGCAGGGTCGTGGCAAGGACCTAAAAGTAGGTCTTTTCGGGGACACTGATTTCTTGGGCAAGGCAAAGAATGCCGACCTTAAGATAACAGACAAAGAGATAAAGAAGACGCCAAAGGAGATGAGGAAGGTTGCTGAGTCAATGGACTTTTTCATCGCCCAGGCAAACCTTATGGTTGAAATCGGTAAGGGATGGGGTAAGTACCTTTCTACAAGAGGAAAAATGCCTCAGCCACTTCCACCGGCAGCAGATCCTACGCCGATGGTAACAAGATTCAAAAATACAATAACACTTAAGAGCAAGGGGAATACACCTCAGACTATTTCCTGTTCAATAGGAACAGAGGATATGGCAGACTCCCAGCTCGCGGCAAACACCGTAGCAGTATATAACGCGCTTGTTGAGAAGCTTCCAACAAGGGAAAATAACATAAAGACAGTAATGATTAAGCAGACCATGGGTCCTGCGGTCAAGTTGATTAGCAAGTAAAATGCCAGCTAAGTGGAAATATAAGGCAGTCGAGGAGCTGACAAAGAAGATAAACGAGAGCAAAGTCGTTGCAGTAGCTTCAATTTTAGGTATGCCTTCTCGCCAGATGGCAGAGATTCGTGCAAAAGTAAGGGATGACCTTGACATGAAGGTGACAAAAAACACCCTTGCGAAGATGGCTATTAAAAAGAGCAGTCGCCCGGGTGCAACAGATCTTCTTGAGTCAATCGACGGGCCAACCGCATTCATCTTTTCGAATGATAACCCCTTTAAGCTTTATCAGAAGTTCTATTCAAGCCGTGTTAACGCACCTGCAAAGGCAGGTCAGAAAGCTCCAATGGACTTAATCGTTCCAGCAGGAGATACATCTTTTAAACCAGGCCCAATAATCGGAGACCTTCAGGCTGTGGGCATAAAAGCAAAGATACAAGGACCGATAATTGTGATTGTTGCAGACTCGCCAGTCATAAAAGAAGGCGAAGTTTTCAGTTCACAACTTGCAAACGTCCTAACGCAGCTTGAGATATTCCCGATGGAAATCGGAGTGAATATCCGTGTAGCGCTTGAAGACGGAATGATTTACTCTTCAGACACTCTTAACATAGATACAGAAACGACATTCGCACAATTTGTCGATGCAGCTCGCAAGGCTCAGAATCTTGCAGTCGAGGTTGCATATCCGACAAAGCAGACAATGCCAATACTCTTGACAAAGGCTGCAACCTGGGCAAGAAACCTTGCAATAGAGGCTGAAATCATCAATGATGAGACAGTCGACTACTTCCTTGAGAAAGGTACTCGCGAGGCAAACTCAGTTGCAAAAGCCGCAAACTATGAGCCAGGTGCATCCGCGCCTGCTCCGGTTGCAGAAGAGAAAAAAGAAGAGACTCCTTCTGAGGAAAAAACAGAAGACACTACAGGGGATAAGCCCGAGGAGACTCAGGCGACCCCCGCGGAATCAAGTAATGACGCTAAATCTGAGGGCGAAGCCCCAGAATCAAGCTAAAATAAGCAAAATAAAATAAAATGGAATACGTATATGGTGCATTGCTGCTCCACTCAGCAGGTCAGGCAATTGATGAGGCGACCCTCAAAAAGGTCATTACAGCCTCAGGCACATCGGTTGACGAGGCTAAGATAAAGGCTCTTGTCGCATCCCTTGATGGTGTAAACATCGATGAAGCAGTTGAAAAGGCCGCTGCAGTTGCAGTCGCAGCCCCAACAGCCGCAGCCCCTGCTGCAGGTGACAAAGCCGCTCCCGCGGCAGAGGACACTTCTGCAGAGGACAATGCAAAGGCTGAAGAGGATGCCGCAGCAGGACTTGGCGCGCTCTTTGGATAAAGGCACGAAAAAAGCTTTTTTGTAAGCAATTTACAAAAGGCAAAAACGCCCCTTCGGTAACGGAGGGGACTTTTTTATGTTTTTCTTTTAATGATTTTTATCGATTTCTTCTAACCCCTTAGTTTTCTCTCAAAAACAACTATAGTTTCCAGCCTTTTTATTAATCACCCAATAATCTTAAAGAAGAATAAAATGGAAGCTAAAAAAGACTCCAAGGAACTGCCAGCTATGCAGGCGGCGTTTGAAAACAAGGAATTTATGGTGCGCGCAGAAAAAGCGCAGCCCTTAATGCTTCTTGAGTACCTTAATTCGTGGGGTAACGAGTTTCTCTTTATATTCCTGCTTTTGGCATCAGCATTCTTACTCTTGCTTGTGAATTTCTTCTCGGTTGCAATGCCAGCTGACGTTCCAACAGTCCTTGGAACAGAAGTATCAAGTTTCTGGGCAGTCCAGTTCCCAATATTCATCCTCATTGTCGCAGCAATAATCCTTGCCATTTATTATAATATGCGCAGGCGCTATGTCGAGCAGATGATGTATGGCTTTTACTCGCAGATGGCAGATCTCGAGCTCAAGAAGAAAAAGTAATCATCTTTCCCCTTTAACCCAAGCGCCAGCAGGCAAGAAAAGTCTGACTGGAAAAAATCGCCCCATAAAAACGGAATGAGCCCAACGGAGGGGGAAAGGAAAAAAGGAGCAGATATCAATAATAGATATAGCCTCCGCGAAAGCATTTATGGCGAACTGACAACTCCTGAAGCCGCAGAAGAAAAGGCGCTTGCCGCAATAAAGAAGAAAAAGAAAAAAGGATTTCTCGGCCATGAGAATTTCTATATGTGGCTTTATGCATTCACAGAAAAGCACTTTGTAAAGAAAAAGGCAAAGGAATACGAGCTTCCCGATGAAGTAGAGTTTGATTTGGGTCTTGAAGATTCAAAAGATAAGAAGAAAAAACCAAAGAAGAAAAAAAATAAAGAGCTTCCAAAAGAGTATAGGGAGGCATTTGATTTCTTGGGCTGGCATCTTGACAAAAATGTTGTCATGACTATGCCAATGATTGCGGCAGTATTAGGGCTTGTCGTAGGACTTGTAATCTCAGGCGTGGCATTTGTCGGATTCACTCTTCTTGATAATCCCACAGTCACTATAGTATGTGGTGACGGATACTGCTCGATGGGCATGGCAAATGGGGAAACCGAGGATAGCTGTCCCCAGGATTGCGGTGAAAATCTAGGGCTGGCATTAAGCGTGCTTGACGAAAGACTCCAAGGTAGCGGGGGAATGCCTCTTATGCTTCTTTTGATTCTTGGACTTTTGCCGATAGGCTGTCTTGGGGGGATGATGTATTACACACAAAGTTATCCAACATCTGCAGCAGAAAGCGAGAAACTCCGCGCGCTCACATACGTCCCTGAGATAATGAATTACCTCATCATGAAGATGAGGTTAAAACCAAATCTTGAGACTGCAGTTAGCTTTGCTGCAGATCACGGCGAAGGAAGGATAGCAGAAGAATTCCGCATACTTATCTGGAAAAACAGCGTAGGACTTTATGACGGCATCGAAGAGGGTCTGGATGAGATGGCATATAAATGGGAGCCTTATAGCGAGGAATTCAAACACGCAATAACAATGATACGCGCATCAGTTCTCATTCCAAATGATGCCGAAAGGAGCGTTCTTTATGACAAGGTAATAGAAGACATACTCGAGTCGACAAAAGAGAAAATGGAATCTTATGCGCGTTCCATGAAGCAGCCATCAACATATCTTTTCTATATAGCGATTTTGATGCCGCTTATGATTCTTATCATGCTTCCGGTTGCCGCGGCCTTTGCCAGTATGCCAATAGCAACAGCCCCAATACTAATTGCCTTATACATTTTTGCCTTCCCAATTTTAACCTTCCTTTTTGCAAGAAATATTCTTTCTAAACGACCTGGAGGTTACACGCCACCACAAATACCTGATGATTATCCAGGCCTGCCCAAAAAAGGAGTCTTTAAAGTCGGCGGAATATCACTACCAATAATACCCCTAGCAATAGTCCTTGTAATACTTATTATTCTTGCAGGATATTTTGCAGAAGGCCTCATTAAGCCAACAGATCTTGAAGTAAAATATTACTTGCAAATGAACCCTGACAAAGAGGTTTACCCAGCGGCAACACTCGCACAATATTACCTACCACTTGCCTTTGCAATTCCGCTAGGTTTCTTACTATATGCAAAATCCATAGGCAAGAAAAAGGAGCAGGACAAGGTAGTAAGGATGGAGGATGACTTTAAAGATGCCATGTATCTTTTGGCAAGTCGCCTCGGAGACAAAAAGCCGCTTGAAGACTGTCTAGGCTACGTGCAGAAGTTTATGCCCCTAAGCCCTCTTGCAACAGGTGTTTTTTCTGATATACAACGAAATATCATGCTACTTGGCCTCACGTTACGCTCAGCAATATTCGACCCAGTATACGGCGCAATGAAAAATGTGCCTTCAAGACTCATGGATTCGTCCTTTAGGATAATGGTGGACTCAATAGATTTGGGCCCTGAAGTCGCATCATATTCCCTCATGTCGGTTTCAGAACAGATACGAAACACCCAGAGAATAAAGCAGCTTATGAGAAAGCTTCTTGATGAAGTTACGGGCATGATGAGTTCCATGGCGACATTCATAGGGCCAATAATCCTTGGCATGGTCGCTTCCTTGCAAAAAGTAATAGTTCAGATAGTTCCGGGTACGACAACCGCGTCAACTACAAGCAGCGCCGCAAGCTCAACAGGACTTTTTGGTAGTGAATCTCTTCCAATCGAACAGCTTATGGCTTCAGACCTGGAGTTCCAGCTTATAATCGCCGGTTACATAATTATACTTGCAATTATCCTGTCTTATTTTACAGCGCGCGTCAAATATGGAGATGATAAAAATGCGATGCTCCTTACAGTCGGAAAGTCTCTTCCGATAGCAGTCCTGGTATTTACTGGAGCCTTATACGCCGGTCAAATGCTAATGGGCGGCATGGCAGGCGGCTAACACAAGAATTTATAAACTATATGCGTATAATACTAACAATTAATTAAATACCCAAAAACCCAAAAATGGATTTTAAAACAAAAGGACAAAGCGATACCTTCAAGTTGCTTATCGCAGCTGTTGTCGCAATGGCGATTCTTGCTATTGTTGCATCGGTATTGACATCAATTAACGTGACAGACCTCCAGTGTGTAGGAAACCCAATAACAAGTTTTACTAATGCCATACAAAAAGCAAAAGATGGTGAAGGATTAAAGCTCCCAAGCACCCCGATTTGCCTTGATAAGGGCGCAGTTATCACAGGAAGAGCTCTTGCTTCAAAAGTAACTGGCGTAAAAGACATTACCTTTGACTGTGAAGGGGACGCTGTTGTATGTGATACGGACATTGAGATAAGTACAGACAGCATAAAAGCATTACAGAAGACACAGTTTGTAGCGCTTATAGAATGTGAGTCAAGCAGTAGCGGAAACACCAATTGTGTATGCTACGTTAAGAACCCTTAAGCAGCTTGATTAAGGGGCACTTTTAATAAGTGTCCCATATTATTATAATATGACTATTGGCAAAAAAGGACAGGGCGAAGGCCTGATAAAACTTCTTGTTGTGGCAATAATTGCTATAATCGCCCTTGCCGTTGCCAAAAGTTATTTCCAAGAGTCTGCAAAAGTCACACAAAAGACTGTCGAGGAAGTCCTTCTCGACAATCTTGCAATGCCGGGACTGGCAATACAAACCACGCTTTCTGATTTGCAATATCTTTCAGTGATAAAATGAGCCAGAAGCAAAAAGGAATGCTTGGCGGCCCGTTTCAGCTAATGATAAGTGTCGTAGTTCTTGGTATTGCAATGAGTCTTGGTTTCTACCTATATGATCAGGTTACCTGCTGGAAGTGTAATGAACAGCTTGACGCAGAACTAGTAGAACTTCGCGAGAGAATCGCAAGTGTTGGTCAAGGCGACATAAACAGCCGCGAGGCGATGAATGTTGAAGTAGATACTCTTGGAGGTTGCGCAAAATCCATTCATTTACAAAAGCTGACAAATCCATCCGGAATGGGGCGGTGTAAAGCGTTTTGTCCAAATCATCCTAACGATTGTTGGGTGATTTTTGCCGACAGGTCATGCGGTAGCAAGGGCTATGCCGATTTTGAGTGTATAGACATAAGCTCTGACATGAAACTAGAGTCCGAGATACTTGGAGAAATAACAAGCGAGGACACAGAAAATGTGCTGATGCAAGGTTCCCTTTATATTGGTTCTTCAAGAGGAATCTCAATAAAGAAAACGGGCGTTGATGTCATAACAATAGACAATATCTAAGTTGTAATCATGAAACAAAAAGGTATGTATGAGTACATCATGACAAAGACTGTTATGTTCATATTTATTGTCGCACTTGTTGGAATCTTTATGTCCTTGCAGGATTCAATTGAGGCAGGAAGTGCAAAGAAGATTGTGGATTCTGAGGCAACACGCATAGCAAAAGAGATTGATGAGATAGTGGGGTTTAAAGGAGTCAGTAATTCAGGCAAAGTGCACCTGAAGCGAGTTCTTGAAATAGGTCGGGATGAAGTTCCTTATAATCTTACGATAAACGACAAGGGAGTCGTTCTTCTGACACTTGCACAATATCCATATGAGGGCACAATGGGTTTGTCACGATTTGGCATAATGATGGATAAAACCGGAGGGACAGACATAGTATGCAATCCTCAGCAGGTATGGGATGGCGTCACTTTTGATATAGAAAAAGAAAGCAAGTACGAATACCGCAATACGGTGCACGCCGTTTATTATATTGTAGACGTTAAGTTAGACGCATCAGAGTCGTGCGGAAACTTCATGAGCTTCCAGGAGGAATATAGAGAAACATGAGGCATATGACACCCATAGGCAAAAAGGGACAAGAAAGCGCCCTTTCAGGGGATATCCCCTCAATCATAATGATAGTTCTTAGTATCGCGTTTTTCATATCATGCATATATCTTGCAATGGAGCAGTTCGACTCAAAGAAGGCAAGTATCGATATGGAAGCGGCTCTTGTCGAAGCAGCTGGCGTCTTTTTGAAGAATAATGCGAAGATAACTCCTTCAGAACTCCAGTCCACATCCGATTTCTGGGAGCTAAGTATCCGAAAGATAGAAGAAAGCTATGGGGTCAATACATACGTTGAGATACAAGGCATGCCCTTTGAAGGCGTAAATCCACCCCAATGCATGAATCCAGATTCTCCAGAATGCCATTCGGATGGAGAAAAACCACCAGAATCGGCAGTAGCACTTTCAAAAAGATTCCCGATTGCAATGAAGCCTGACGGGGCAACAGACATGGACATATTCCCCGCACTCATAAAAGTATATGTGTATAAGTAAAGACAAAGATGCTTAAGACTTTTGGAAAGAAAGGACAAACGGAGATTATCGACGGTCTTATACTGCTTCTTATCGCAGCAACCTGTGGCGTTGCTCTTCTTAGCATCGCAGGCGACTATGGCTCGCTCCCACTTGAAATATACCGTGACAACTACGCTCAAAAGCTTGCTCAGAACTCACTTCTCTCCACGTATCACATAACAGACCAGGACCAGGACTCGGTAGATACATATCGCAAGTCGCTTATGGTGGGAGTCTCCGAAGAGCTTTCAAAAGGCAACTCTGACCTTAAAAATAGCGTTATTGGAAACAAGATACAAGATCTCCTGAATATGTATTATCAAAATCTTGGTTGGCATTTCATGTTTGGATTCCTAGACGGCGGCACAACACTTATGGATGAGACGATAATCTCCTCAAACCCGCAGGTGACAAGTTCAGCAACCTTTGACCAGCAGGCAGGAGGGCGCTCATGTGCGAGCGCGGCTTTAACCTATCCACAAGGGGATTGTACAACGGGTGGCGGGGGCGAAGCTGGTGACATGTGTTACGGTATATTTGAGATATGTGTCTGGCAGTCTTAAGCCCCATTTCTCCTTTGTTTTTAACGAAAGTGAGTAAAATTAGACACTAGTTTTAGAGCCGCACAAATTCCGTTGTGTCGGCGAAATAAATAAAATGGCAAATGATAAAGTTATGGATGTATCGCTTAGGAGAGGATTTGTTTGGCCCAGTTTCGAGATATACGGCGGGGCAAAGGGTTTTTACGATTACGGACCCATGGGGTCTCTTCTGAAACGAAACATTGAAGAACTCGTTCGCAGACAGTATGTGGTTGAAGACGGATGCCTTGAGGTGTCATCACCAACAGTAAACATTGGCGAGCCTTGGGTCGCTTCAGGACACGTTGAATCCTTCTCAGACGTTCTTGTCGAGTGTACAAAATGTGGAGAACCCTACCGCGCCGACCACCTTGTAGAAGAGCACCTTAAAATTCAGACAGACGGGATGAAGATTCCCGAACTTGAAAATCACATAATCGAAAACAGGATAGTGTGCCCGAAATGCAAAGGTACTCTTGGCGTGCCGTATGATTACAACCTGATGTTTGGCACATATATCGGTCCTGGAAAAAATAAGATTCAGGCATACCTCAGGCCTGAAACTGCACAGACCACATACCTTCTTTTCAGGCGGCTTTACAACGCTGGACGTGAGCGCCTTCCGCTTGGCGTCCTTCAGATAGGACACTCCTTTAGAAACGAGATATCCCCCAGACAAGGAATGCTACGATTAAGGGAATTCACGCAGGCAGAGGTTCAGTTTTTCCTTGACCCAGAGCATAAGGAAGCCGAGCGCATAGATGAAGTGCGTGACATGAAAGTACGGGTATGGCACGAAGCCTTACAGCTTGCAGAAAAAGAGCCTGAAGCCATGACAATTGGCGAAATGCTAGATTCAGGCATAGTCAAGATTCCTTTCCTGGCTTATCAGATTGCCCGCAGCTGGCAGATATTTTTAGCAATGGGAATACCTTCAGAGAAACTGCAACTTCGCCAGCACAAAAGTGATGAAAGGGCGTTTTATTCAAGTGACACTTGGGACATAGAGTACCTCTCAGATTCCTTTGGTCGCGTTGAGATGGTAGGAATCTCAGACAGGACAGATTACGACTTGTCCGCACACCAGAATCTCTCAAAATCAAGCATGGAGGTAACTAAGGACGGGCGCAAGTTCGTTCCGCACGTTGTTGAGGTAGCCTATGGTATTGACAGACCCTTTTACTGTACGCTTGAAAGCTGTTATAAAGAAGATACAGGCGAAAAAGAAAGGTCATATTTTGCCTTCCCAAAGGATATTGCACCTTATCGTGCAGCCGTATTCCCACTTGTCAAAAAGAACGGAATACCGGAAAAAGCCCGCGAAGTCTTTGATATCATAAGAAAGGCGGGCTATTTTGTCCAGTGGGACAACGCAGGAAGCATAGGACGCAGATACGCGCGCGCCGATGAAGTAGGAGTACCCTTTTGCATAACTGTCGACTATGACACTCTCGAGGACGGCACAGTTACAATACGTGACCGCGATACAATGGAGCAAAAAAGGGTTCCACTAGATAGGATTTTATCCGAAATAGAATAAGGAAAGCATTTAGTCCATTTGCGTCAGCCAAGAGACGAGCGATTCGATATCCTCGTCTTCTATCCTGACTTTTATGCAGCCAAGAACTATCTCAAAAGTAACAAAGCTTATCTTCCCAGCAAAAGCTGCCTGTTTATTTAACTCAAATTCTAGCGCGGCCGGAGTTTCCTCACTGATGTGTGAATAAAAAAAGGAATAAGCACTGTCTTGTATACAGTTCTTTTTTAAGATTTCCTTAAAATCCAAAAGGCAGTCCCTACCCTCACATTCTCCTGAAACGATATCCTCCTTTTTTGTCAGAGTTATATCACAAAAAATGTTTTTTATGGCCCTTTTTACTCTCTCCCCATCCTCGCTTGGAAACAGCTTTGCAGATACTTGTGTTCTTGTCATCCTGTAGATAGCTCCTTTCTTGAGTTTTAATTTGCTCTTTTAGAATATAAAGTCATGGACATGGCTCCCTTTGGATATCTGGCGGTGATGATTTTAAGTCCTCTTCTTGGAGCCCTTGCCTTGCAGTTTGCATACCCCGACATAATGCTTCGCTCAAAAACCAAGCGATGGGCACTTTATGTGGCATTTGGTCTTTTGACATATGCGTTTTCTGCCGCCGTTGCGCTATCTGGACTCGTTGTTGCGGCATACTCCCCAATTGGAAAAAGCCCCATTTTCTTTGAATCCGAGGGCAATCTCCTTTTCATGATAGGCCTGTTTTTCTTTACATTAATAATGGCAACGTCCCTTGTCAATATCATCGCAGAGCGTTCGTCTCCATCCAACTTGGTTGGAATCCCCCGCAGTATGATGGCATCTGCAAAAAACTCGCCTTTGCGCAAATCCAATCCAAAAGTTCAAAAGATAAAGGAACTCACAAAAGAAATAGGTGAAGAGATAGGGCATGACGCGGATGTTGACGGCCTCATATCGCGCATAAACGATTCAGTCAAGCGCGAGCGTGAAACCCGCAGCAAAGTCATAACTGAAGTTGCAAGAAAGGTTATGATAGCCGACCTTGGCCAAAACGAAGATAAACTCATGGGTATTCCACCAGGCCAAGAATCAAAAGAGCTTTCTGAGATAATACCTCCCGCACAAACAACAGACATCGCCCCTGTGAGAATATCTACCAAAAAGCCGGCAAAAGAAGAAAAGAAAGCAGAACAAGTAAAAACTCCGACGAAAAATACGATTACAAGGGAAAAGCTTCGCATGCTCTTGAATTCACCCGGAGTTCGCGATGAGTTAAAGGCAGAAATCGAAAAATCACAGAATGAGCGCAAATCACTTATCGGTGAATTAGAACAGAAAGTAAAGGAAAAGCATCTTGAGGACGAGAAGCAGGAAAAGCTAAGTGGTCTTATCGGCGAGCTTAAGGGTAGTATCTCAAAAGAAGAGCAAAACAAAGGGCAAATATCGGAAATAGCAAGCGGCCTAAAATCTTTAACATCAAGTTCATCAGAAAGTACAACAGGCGATATTCAGGAAGCAATTGGTTCTGGTGATTTTGACTCTTCAGACAATATAGAGCTTTTTGAAGACGACCTTTCTTTTGGAAGCCTTGGAATTGGAACGGGTCCCGAAGGCGACATGGGAGGCGTTGGCGAATTCGACGACCTTGCAACAGATTTTGGGAACCTCGATGAGAATTCCTTTGATTTAGAGACAGACGGGGCGATGTTTGAGACCGAAAACAGGACAGATTCTGGTTGCCCTAATTGCGGTAAGAAAGGAACGACACTTGTTTATTGTTCATCATGCGGGAAGCCCTTTTGCTCAAAATGTGCAGAGTCGGTTCAGGGAGAAGAAAAATTCGTCAAGTATAAATGTCCACATTGCCATGCAGAGTTCGCACTCTCAAAACCAAAGAACACATAAGAAGGAAACAATATTTAGAGGTCCTTTGAAACAACAGCGCACGGCGGAACTCTTTTTCCAGAGGATATTTTTTTACCAGGCATTATTGAGACATTAATCCCGGTCTTTACATTATCGCCTACAACACAACCGAATTTGCGCCTGCCAGAACTTTCTTTTTCACCACGAATGTTAAGTTTGACCTCGCCATCGTCAAAACGAAGATTTGCGACATTTGTACCTGCCCCAAAATTGCAGTTCTCACCGATTATGGAATCACCGACATAAGAAAGATGTGGAACATTGGAGCTATCCATTATTATGCTGTTTTTTATTTCAACGGCGCTTCCAATATGGCAGTTGTTTCCTATCGAACTGTGCGGGCGCAGGTAGCAGTTTGGCCCAATCTTGCAGTTCTCACCGATTTTAACAGGACCTTCTATATAGACTCCCGGAAGGACTTTAGTACCCTTTCCAATCTCTACATTTCCTTCAAAGACAGCAAGCTTGCTAACATCCCCATTTATCTGATTTACAAGATGGTTTAGGTAGAACTCGTTGCCGTCAAGAAGATCCCAGGGTTTTCCTATGTCAAGCCAGACTCCTTCATACCTGTGGGCATGAAGTGGCGCCATCATAATAGAATCAGTTATCTCGAATTCCCCTCTTGGGGATTTTTTTGTCTTTTCGATAAGACTAAATATCTCTTCTGAGAAAACATAAGCCCCCGCATTGATATAGCTGCCTTTGGGGTTTTTTGGCTTTTCTTCAATTGATGAGACAGACATGTCTGGCGTAATCTCAAGGACGCCAAAGTGTTTCGGGTCGCTTGATTCAGTTACAGCGACAATATTTGTTTTAAAGAGTGAGTAGGATTTTATCAGGCCTGAAAACATCGAAGGCTCAACTGCAAGGTCGCCGTTTACACAGATAAAGGCTCCAGTTATCTTTCCTTTGGCGCATGATATCGCGTTTGCCGTTCCAAGCGCCTTTTCTTGGACTATGTACCCCACCGAGTCACCAAAATAGTCCCTAATCTTAGTGTCGCCCGCGCGGATAAGAACCCAGATGTCAGTAATCCCTGCAGAACGCAGGGCGTCAATAGTCCATTTGATTATAGGCTTTCCTGCAACCGGGATTAGTGGCTTTGGGCGACCTTCTGTTAAAGGTGCCATGCGCGTCCCTGCGCCTGCTGCAAGAATAAGAGCGCTTTTTATCATTTTAGCGTTATATTTTTAGTCTTTATCAATAAATCCTGCATTTACTCATTTATTGTCCCCTCTTCCAAAAATCTTCAAGTATTTTCCTTGCTATTTCTTCCTTTGCAGGATATACAGCAACTTTCCCCCAAAGGAGAATAGAATCTGCGTCCCCTATCTTAATTTTCCCAAGGCACGCGTCCTGCTTTGATATCCTCAGGCGAAATGCGCAATTTGGATAAAGACAAGTTCCGATATCTAAACCTAAAAGCTCTTTTTCTCCCATAGAATCGCGGACGTGGGCGCAGATATTCCTTATCTTCCCACTGTTTTGGAATTCGAGGGCTACAATAGTTATCTTGTTTCCAAAACTCCCTGTAGTGTTTGTTATCTCAAAATTCTTATCTTCAAGCCGAAAGGGTATGAGAAGGGCAAGTGCACCCTTTACCTTTTCTAAGTCCTCGGTGTCATAAGAGAATGCCTCAAGGCGAATCTTGTGAAAAAGCATTCTTTAGACTTTCTTTTCAAGTTTCTTGCCCCAGTGGGAGAAGGTTTCTGAGAGTCCAAGACCCATAGCGATTGCAAGACCGATTGCAACGCCTGCGACAATTATCTTAAAGGAGTCTGTTAAGACGTCCACATTTTCCTGGATTTGGAAGTGTGGGAGGGCAAGCACTATTGCAAAGAAAATCACCATACCCTTTATTATAAAGCCCGTACTCTCTGTTGCAATCGAAGCCTTGTTCTTCCTAATCTTTTCTTGGAGGAAGTCTCCGATGAGGGCACCGGCGATGATTATAAGACCGCCAAGAACAAATTCAGGGTAAAGCTCGATTAAGGACTTAAACATCTGAACGAGGCTGATATTTGAGAATTCGGGGCCAGCACGCACGGCAACAGCGTCAATACCGCTTCCCATAAGCACGATAATAATATATATCATGAATATTCCCGCAAGAACCTTTGTTAAGCCTATTCCCCCAAGGGCGTCTTGAAGTCCGTGCTTTGCAAGTTTCTCTTCAACCCTCATCGAGTCAAGAGTCGCCTTTATTATCTTATAGACTATCGCACCGACAACGATTCCAACAACTGAGAAGATGATGAATACACCAAGATTTACCATTAAGTCCTGGAAGGTCTGTGCGTATTGCAAAAGAAGCCCGAATAAGGACTCATTGCCAAATTCGCCTGTTGCCGCCCAGCCAAGCATAGCGCGGAGGCCGACAGCTACAAAGAGCCACTTTACATATATTGATACGGCATCAGTAAGCTTGTTCCAAAAAGAAAGCGAAAGAATCTCGCTTCCCGCAATCTGTTCTTTTATCTCCTTTATGCGCATAATGCGCCTGACGATTGCTGCAAGAAGTGCGCCTATCACATAACCTGCAAAAATCCCAATAAGGATTACTGCAACAAAAATCCCGATGTTTATTGCTACATCAGCCGCACTTTGAACAAGTGAACCCGCGTCAAGAACCATTTTATTTTACGTAAGTTAAATGTGTTTGAGTATAAAAAAATAAAAATACATAAGATTTAGCGCTCAAGATACTCCATTTCCTCCTCATCAAGCTCGAATTTCTCACATAAAACGCGCCCAGCCTGCGCATTTTGAGCATAAACTCCCTTTAGGAGAGGTATGTAATCTACAATAATCCTGTTTTTTGACGCGTGGACTACTGGTGATATTTTCCCCGCAATCGATGCGTCCTTAGCACGCGTCCCGCGGGTTGCCCCCATTTTGCTAATTAGCGAGGGGAATTTGTAATCGGGAAAGCCAAAATTCGGCTTTTCTGTTGAGTAACGTATCCCAACGGTCATTAAATCATTCACATAGCGCAAAAAACCCCAGTACTGGCGATTTGTTATCCTGCCTAAGAATATATCTGCAGTCGAAAGATTATCATAAGCGCGCGCCATTGTCTTTCCTTTGTACTCAACAGGGATATTCTCATCAAGCCAGGCGCCAAAATTTCTGGGTTCAGTATCAAGACTCCACATCACACGCCTGCATTCTTTGTAATCTTTTGCCTTAAAGATTCTGGCCATAGCCTTATAGACATCAATTGGACGGTCGCGTTCACTTAGGAATATGCTTTCAGGGGAAAGTTCTTTTTCCCCCTGGGCCATTGCCTGAAGATCGTTTAGCGCAGACCTAAGGTCCCCGCCTGAATTATCGGCGACTTTTTGAAGGACTTTTATATCCTTGAATTTTATGCCTTCGGCAAAAAGTATCTTCGCAAGAAGTTTAACTATTGTCCCCAGGGAAATGTGTTTTAGGGGAATTTTCTCACAATACGGTTTTATTCCAGAAAGCTTTTTTGACTTGATGTCGTTACAGGTTAGGATTATAGGCACGCGCGACTCCTTTATTATCTTTGTTAAGGCCTGGCTTGCGCCTCTGTCGGCAATCCCTGAGAGCCCTTCCATTTCTTCAACAATTATTCCCTTTCCTGCGCCTGAAAATGATTTTGTCTGTGAACCGATTCCCGCAATCCGCTCTATAATCTCCTTACTGCGCTTATCAGATGCGTTCATCTCAAGAATTTCCCATCCAAAATGGTCGCAAAGGCAGTTTGCAAGGCAGGTTTTCCCGGTTCCGCAAGGTCCGTATATTATTACAGCCTTTTTCTTCGGAGCCTTTTTTCCATTCCAGCCGTTAGCCCACTTAAGTGCAGATTCGACTGCAGAGGGGTTGCCTACTATATCCTCTATTTTATCCGGGCGATATTTCTCAAACCAGGGAATCTTTTTTTCCTTAGGGGGGGCTGGGTGCGTTTTGGGAGTTGCGCTCTCCTTTTTGTCCTTAGGCTTCACTTCGGTTGCGCAAGTCTCCTTTTTTGCCTCTTTTGGCGCCTCTTGTATCCAGGCAGTAAGGTCCAAGTTAATCTAAGTCGTTTCCAAATAGCTTTTCGATAAAGCGATACCCTTTGATACTTCCATATTCTCCTTTTGTTGCCCAGTCTTCTGTAAAGGATTCTGTTGAGTCAGCTTCAACTCCCGAGCCAGATATTACAAAAGGCACATCACCCATAGCATGAGTTCTTAATGGAATCGGTGTATAATGGTCAGGGAGTATTCCTATCCTAAAGTCGTCCTTTCCCATCTTTTGCATGATTCTTGATACAAGGCGGGAATCTATGTTCTCAATCGCCTTTACCTTCTCTTCAAGCTTGCCTTCATGCCCCGCTTCATCAGGCGCTTCAACATGCACGACAACAAAATCGTCTCCTGAATCAAGGCATTCTATTGCAGCGTCCGCCTTTCCTTCGTAGTCTGTGTTAAAGTAAGCTGTTGCGCCCGGAACATTTTTTATCTTAAGCCCTGCGAGGCGCCCAAGACCGCGGATTAAATCGATTCCCGTAATAACACTCCCCTCTTTACCAAAACGCTGCGGTATCAGCGGCATCTCACGCTTCTTTTTCCCAGGTCCCCAGAACCAAAGCATGTTTGCAGGCGGGCGCTTTTCCATCATGCGTTTGCGATTGAGGGTGTGTCCCGAGAACAAATCAATTGACTTAAGCATTATGGCATTAAGCTTCTGTGCCCACGCGTCTCCAATTTCGTTTGTGCCGCGACAAAGCCAGTTTGAAACAGGCTCGTTTGGGTGGTCGTGAGGTGGGAAGAACTCAAGGTCCCCAGGGCTTAACTTAGCATCTTTAATTACCGCAAGATTCCTGTAACTAACACCTGGATAAAATTTTATCTCTTCATTTGAAAGGAACTCATTTGCAGTATCCATCAATTGCGCACTTTCTTCATCTCTTATGTTGTCTGCGCTATAATCAATAATCTTTCCGTCCTTAACCGTGATTATATTTGCGCGCATGGGAATCTCATCAGTTGCAACTTTAATCCCACGGCTTGCAGCCTCAATTACTCCTCTTCCCCCTGGGAAGAAAAGATCTGGGTCATAACCAAGGATTGACATGTTTGCAACATCACTTCCAGGGGAGTAACCATCAGGAACTGTTTTAGCAAGACCCATGGCGCCCCTTTTAACTAGCGAATCTATTACAGGCTTATTGGCCGCTTCAAGAGGAGTTTTACCCCCAAGTTCAGGAAGCTTGTAATCGGCTGCGCCGTCTGCTATTATTATTGCGTATTTCATTTGCCAAGGACTCGCTTTACTTCGCTTAATTCAGGCTTTATCTGAATGGTCTTATTTGCGTATTTTGACTCAAGGCCGGGAAGTGCGCCTTTGTGATAGTTGACAACAACATCAGGGTCTTTAAGGAGGTTTCCTGTAAGGATACCTACGACCGAGTCATCAGCCTTTATGATGCCTTTTTCGCAGAGTTTTTTGGCTCCTGCAACTGTGGCGCAAGATGCAGGTTCAGCTCCAATTCCTGAGGCATCAACAATCGCCTTTGCATCAACAATCTCCTGCTCGCTTACTTCATCAACAATACCGTTACACCATTTCATGACTTTTTCAAGTTTTTTGTAGCTCACAGGATTTCCAATCTTAATTGCTGTGGCAAGAGTATCGGCCTTGACTGAAGCAAAGTCCTGGTAATCGTTATTGAAATATTTATAGAACGGGTTTGCACCATGCGCCTGAATAACAGCTATTCGCGGAACCTTATCGATTATGCCGAGTTCTTTTAATTCCATCATGGCTTTGCCCATGGCACTTGAGTTACCAAGGTTTCCACCCGGAAGGACAAACCAGTCAGGAACATCCCAGCCTCTTTGTTGGATGGCTTCAATTGAAATTGCCTTTTGCCCCTCAATCCTAAATGGGTTAACAGAGTTAAGAAGATACATTCCAAGTTCTAAGGAGGCTTCCTGGACTAGTGCCATAGCATCGTCAAAGTCGCCTTCTATCTGGATTACCTTTGAACCGTAGGCTATCGCCTGAGCGAGCTTTCCAAAGGCGATTTTTCCTTCAGGGATAAAGACAACACCATTCATGCCGTTCATTGCGGCATACGCGGCCATTGAAGCTGAGGTGTTTCCGGTTGAGGCGCAGGCAACAGTCTTTGCTCCAAGCATCTTTGCTGCGCTTATGCCTCCTGTCATCCCGCGGTCCTTAAATGAGCCAGTCGGGTTTTCGCCCTCGTGTTTAAGTGAGAAATCTGAAAGGCCAGTATACTCTGCGATTTTTTCAGACTTGTATTGATTGGTGTTTCCTTCAGGGCGCGAGCAGATGAACTTGTCATCAATGTCAAGGATTAGTTCTTTATAGCGCCATACACCGCTTGAATATGGCAGTTTAAGGGCGCCAAGACGTGAGTCAAGAAGCTCCTTAGTAAAGGTCTCCTTAAGCGTCTCAAGATCGTGCTCCACTTCAAGAAGCTCGCCACAGTCGCAACGGTAACGAAGGTCAGTTATCTCATAAGTTTTCCCGCATGCAATGCACTTTAATATCGCCATAGTATTCACCACTATCAAAACCGCTATATTTGAGTCTCGTTGCAATAAAACCTATTAGTAATTATAATTATGGATTAGATAGCCCATTAAGTGCATTTTTAAAGATAGTACATAAGTTAAATAATATATATTGAGTAATATGAATAAACCATCTGGAAAAAATATCAAGGTAGCAATAGGTTCAAGTGATTTAAAGGATGCTTATGAAGCTAGCATGGAAGCTGCTAAAAAGGCAGTAAACAAACTTTCTGAAAATCCTACGTTCTCACTCATTTTCTTCTCTTCAAATTATGATGCCGAAAAAGTAAACAAAGGCCTTAGCAGGATACTTGGTACTGAAAACTGGGCGGCGGTTTCTTCAGACGGAGAGATAAGTAGTGAGGTAGGTTACGCATCAAATAGCATTCAGGTTCTCTCAATTGCAAGCAAATATCTTCATTTTAGTGTCGCAGTTGCCGAGAATTATCGTGAAGATGCTGAAGAAAAAGGAAAGATTGCAATTACACAGGCTACAGAAAATATCCATTCGGACCGACTTACTGACCCGTATATTCAGTTTTCGAGACATACAAAAAAGAGCTATGCCGACATAATAAAGAACCCACCGTATTTTACTCTTCTTTTTATTGACGGACAAAGGTATGAGAAGGGAGTTCCCGTTCCAGGCAAAGAAACAGAGTTTTTGAATGGGATAACTAACGCAATAGGTACTCACGTTCCGATATTTGGGGCATCAGCTTCAAGTGATTTTGTAAAACTCTCTCAAAATATCGCCGAGAGTTGGCAGATTGTAAACGGCAAAGTGTATTCTAAGGCTGCTGTCGTCATATTTGCAGTGTCCGACCTATATTTTTCGTACGGGCTAGAACATGGTTACAAAGCTACGCCAAGAATCGAACTTCTATCGCAGCTAGCAGGTGATGGAAGAATAATAACCAAACTAAATGACAATGAAGCGGTATCTGAATACTGCAAAATTTTAGGCATAAAAAAGGAAGATTTCTTAAAGAATCCTTGGCAATACACGTTCACAAATCCATTTGCCACGCTTGATTCTGACGGGGAGATATATCTAAGGACAATTGCAGTTACGCCAGACGGCAACTCTTTTGCGACCATACCCAGATTAGTTGAAAACTCATTTGTCGATATTGCCCAGTATGATGATTCAAATGTAAAATCTGCCCTAAGGGATTCGGTAAGGCAGGCAAATAGGGATCACAAAGGAGAAAAAATGGGCGTGATTCTGGCCTTTGAGTGCTCTTCAAGAAAGGCAATTTTGGGTGAGAATCTTCCCGAATCATTAAAATTACTCAAAAAGGATGTGGGCGATACCCCTTTCTTTGGATTCTTCACATTTGGAGAGATAGGATCAAAATGGGGAAGGTCTGTACAGTTCAACAATCAAACAGTCACTTCCTTAGTCATCTACGATAAGCTTCTTACAGAATGAAGTTTATTAGACAACACCCTATTGTCCGATTACTTGGAAACCCTTTCCCGTACTAATTTTTATTGGATGAATATCTTCGCTGTGTTCAGTAAATCGCATCTTTTTGATTAACAAACTTCTACCTGTTTGAGGTCCAAAATTGATGTAATATAACACAATCGCGCCGTCCATTAAAAACGGAGTGTACTCATCGGGATAATCACCAGATAAAGCTTCACCAATGAGTATTGCTGTAGTTGAATCATCAGTTAGCTTTCTACATATTTTTCTACTAACTTCTCTATTGTCTTGAGAATCTTCAAGCATTAATGCATTTATTGAGTCCAAAACGACTCTGTCAGGATTCATTGATTCAATTTTATCCAATATTATATTAGTTAAATCCTCTCTTGTTTTGGGTTTGGTTTTCAGAACATCTGATTTCAAGTCCTTTAATGTGAGTATTTCTGGTTCTTTGTCCTTGAATATGCCCAATCGCTGATTTTGCATTAAAATTGAATCCCGATCTTGTTCAATACTTACATAACAACATTTCTCGCCATTCTGTAAACCGGTTTCAATAAATTGACTGGCTAATGTGCTTTTTCCAGTTCCAGGTGCACCACTTATGAGTAGACTTGAACCCTTTGGGATGCCTCCTTCCATCAATTTATCTAAACCTTCCACTCCAGTAGATATTCTTTCAATTTTAGATGTCATTTTATCGGTTAACTGCCTATTCTTATAATATAAACACTAGAGTAATAAAAATAAGAGATAAACTCATTACTTTTTGCCCTAAAATCATCCCTTTGCCCTTAGATTAAAGCGATTTGACTATTTTATCAGTAAAGTCAATAGCGCGTAAGCTTTTTATATGCCCTAGTTCTAAATTCCGCACTTGTGCTAGGCTGAATTTTCTTTTCGGCTCTATTCTACAATTTCATTTGCTCCTGTAGTGTAGCACGGCCAATCATTTCGGCCTTTCGAGCCGAAGACCCGGGTTCGAATCCCGGCGGGAGCATGTTTTAATCCATACCAGCGGTAGCCTCAAACATGCACTTGCCGAGGTCAAGGACATGTGCACGGCAGATACATACACCTCAACATCCTGGCGGAGCATCCTTTTTCAAGTTAGAATCCCTATTTTTGAATAGAACTTTACGATTTTCCCTTCTTTCTCATCCTTTTCTGTCCTATTCGATTCTCCCTGAAATATAGAAACACTTACCGCGTAGTCTTTACAGAGTCCATTTAATACTGACCCGATTTTTTTATTAGAAAGTTCAGCAAGTTCTTTATCCGAGAGCTTTTTGGTAATGATTATTAATGAGTATTCCAAAAGACCTGGACCTTCTAGACTCACGGCGAAAAAAGCCTCTTTTACTGAATCTGTTTTTTCAAATAGCTTGGATAGTTTGCTTTCCAGTATAGTTAATGCAGGTTCGTAATCTGCCGCAATATCCCCCTTTGCCAGATACTTGATTTCTTGCTTGTTTAGGTTTATGGGTTCCTTGGTATATGGATTTATCACAACGTTGGGTACTCCCACTTTTGAAGCCCAAGTAAAGAATTTCTTCGCATCCATCTCAGGGAAATAGAAATTGATATGCTTAAGGCCTTTTGGATAGATATGTTTTGCACTCTCTGCTATCCCCTCTTTATAATCCGTCAAGTAGTGCTTAACATTCCCCTCCTTAGTAAAGATGGGCACAAATGACCTTGGATTTTGATCTACAAAGACAATAGGCTTCTTATTGTCATCCGTTACAGTATGTATCACAAATACTTTGGAGTTTATTAAGTTTTCAAATATGCTTTTTGCATTACCCCACAAAGGTTGCTTTTGTGCTATCTTTTTGAAATTTGGCTTTTCCTTTGGTTCCCCCTTTATAAGTTTTTTCAAATTCATTTTACACTCAAATCCCACCTTTCTTTAATGTTTTTGAATTATTAAACAAAATATCTCTGAAAAAGATTAATAAGCCAGACTTTCTATTATACCGAAATCAAAATGACTGGAGAACACGAAGGCAGGGAAAACTTAGGCGAGAAGACAAAGGACCTTGAGCGCGCACGCCAGTCCTTAATTGAAGAACTTGAAGCGATAAACTGGTACCAGGAACGCGCTGAAGTGACAAAAGATAAAGCCCTAAAAAAGATTCTTGAGCACAACCGCGACGAGGAAAAAGAACACGCCGCAATGCTTATTGAGTACATCAGAAAGGCTGATAAAACGCAGGACAAGATGTTTTATGAGCACGACTAAAACCTCTTTTAAATGAAACAAATCCTCCACGCAAAGATTCATAGGGCAACAGTCACACAAGCCGAGCCAGATTATATTGGTAGCATAACAATAGATTCTGAGTTAATGGAAAAGACGGGAATCCTTGAAAACGAGCGAGTCCTGATTGCAGACATCAATAACGGAAACCGCCTTGAAACTTACGCAATCGCGGGAGAAAAAGGTTCAGGTGTAATCTGCCTTAACGGCGCTGCTGCAAACCTTGTTAAAGTAGGCGATACGGTCATAATTATGGCTTTTGAACTTACTGACGAGCCAATAAGTCCCAAGGTTATCCTCGTTGATGAGAACAACAAGTTTACAGAATATTTGAGTTAGCCTCTCAGTTCGCCTATTTGTCATCAGAAAAAGCCTTAGGCAGTTTAGACTACCATAAACCCTTTATTCAGGGGTTGTTCGCATCCTCATCGAAGCTGTTTTGATTAGCCCTTAGACGAAGATAAACCAAGATGCTTATTCTTCTATCCTGCTAAACTGTCGGATTGCGATTGCTGAGAATATCACATCAAAAAGAAGTATTATACCAAGACAGATGTAAAACGGTATTTGTCCTTCAGCACTTGTCAAAAGGTCCCTTAGGCCTTCAACAGCATAAGTCAAAGGGTCAAGGTACGCGGCGATCTGCAGTGCCTCAGGCGCAGAATCAAGCGGGAACATGGCACCTGACAAAAAGAACATAGGCATCACAAGGAAAGTTATAATCAGCTGGAAGCCTTGAAAATCCTCCATTGTTGAGGCGATTGCTATTCCAAGAGTTACAAACATCGTTGCCACAAGGAACATGAATATCATTGCAGGGATTATTGCCAGAATCTCAATATTCGCCCCGACAAGGAGAGCTACACAAAGAACGATTGTCCCCTGAATCATTGAGGTCGTAGCGCCACCTAGAGCCTTTCCAGTAACAATAGAAACTCGTCTGATGGGCGCCACAAGAGTCTCTTTTAAGAAACCAAACTGCCTGTCCATTATGACAATAACGCCAGCCATGGTTGAAGCAAACATAAGGCTCATTGCAATAATTCCTGGAGCCAGGAATGTTAAGTAATCTTCCCCACCTGGAATCGCGCTTGAGTCAATGACTCCAGTCAGCCCCGAACCAAGAATTATGAATATGAATAGCGGCATCCCGACGCTTCCGATTATCCTTGAGTGCGCGCGGAAATAGTTTATTATCTCCCTTTTCCAAAGGGCATAAACGCCTTCAAGTTCGTGTCTTTTTTCCATAGTCTGCTTAATGCTTATCGCCTCATTGGCATATGTTTCATATTATCACGCGAGTCTGCCGCTTGCTGCCTTATGCTCCCTCCGGTGTAGTGGATAAAAACATCATCTAAAGTAGGCTTTCTAAGATTTAGTGAGACTATACTTGTTCCAATCTTCTCAGCCAATTTGACAATTTCAACAAGTCTTTTTTCACCTTTCTCAGCTTTGATTGCAATTTCCTTATCATGTACTTTAATGGATTTTGCCCATTTCATCTTTTTAAGGGCAGTCCGTAATTCTTCAGAATCTGCAGTCTCAATAGTTATGATATCCCCCCCGAGCTCATCCTTTAGCTCCTTTGGAGAGCCCATAGCAACAATTTTGCCATGGTCAATTATTGCCAAGCGGCTGCATGCGGCATCAGCTTCATCCATATAATGAGTGGTTAAAATTATCGTTATTCCCTTTTCCTGATTAAGAGTCTTTATGTAACCCCATATAGCGGCCCGAGTCTGTGTATCAAGGCCTGTTGTGGGTTCGTCTAGAAATATTATTTTTGGTTGATGTATCAGGCTTCTTGCAATTTCAAGCCTTCGTTTCATTCCACCCGAGAATTTCTTTACACGTTCATCAAGTTTGTCCTCAAGTTTCACAATCTTAACAAGCTCTTTTATACGTGCCTCTCTTTCTTTTTTTGGGATGCCATAAAGCATTGCGTGAATGTCAAGGTTCTCTCTAGCTGTTAGCTCTTTATCAAGGGTCTGGTCCTGAAAGACTATGCCCAAACACTCTCTGACATCATCTTTCTCATGAATTATATCGTGGCCGTAGACTGATGCTGTGCCACTTGTCGGGCGGCGCATCGTAACAATCATTGAAATTGTTGTCGTTTTTCCTGCGCCGTTTGGTCCAAGAAGGCCGAATACTTCTCCGTCATAGACTTCGAGGTCAATATCCTTAACCGCTTCAAAGTCCCCGTACTTCTTGCCGAGACCTTCAAGCTTTAGCGCGATTTCCTTAGACTTTTGGCTTGCCATTGTTTCTTTTCTTATTTTGATTTGGAAGAATAAAAGCAAAGACGCTTCTTTTTGTTTTCCGTCCCTTTAGAACTAAGCAATGGCAAAAAAGGATGGCAAAGGAACCACACACAGCAAAAAAGTGTTGAACTTGTATGTTTTTGCATTGCTCGCAAACTTGATACTTCTTGTCGTTTTTACAGAATTATTTCTTGGGAACTCGATTCTTGCAGTCCTTTTTGCGGCGTATATAACAATTATATTATCATATCTTATCGCAAGGCGGGCGGGATTCGGTGGAAAGCGCTTTTGGGATGGGACCCAGCCTCTTTTCAAGCGCTTTGTACTTTTGCTTTTTGTCGGTCTTGTAAATATACTAGTTTATATCCTAATAACAATACTTTTTGCTCTGCCTTACCTGCTTTCAGGCGCGATATCGGTGACAGTCGCATTCCTCTTTTTATATTGGGAGCTTAGCTACAGGTCTAAGGAGAACCGCCGCTGGAACATAATAAAAAAAGTGCTGAAAGAAAACCGCTAACAAGCATCGATTATCGTAATCTCAGGGTTTGAGTTAAACCTTATGGGGTAGGTACTTCCAAGGCCCCTAGTGATGTAGAGTCTGTTTCCTTCTATTTCATATTCGCCCCGACTGCAGTTCTCAGTTATGTTTGACGGGGAAAAGCCCCAGTTTATCACAGGAACGCAAACCTGAGTACCATGTGTGTGGCCTGAAAGAGTAATGTCCGGGGAGTAATTCCCGAGTTCCCACATGATATCGGGGTTATGTGAAATGAGGATTTCTGTACAGTTAGAGACGCCCGCGTAAGCTTTGTCTAAATCCGCGTTTCCAGACCAAAGGGAATCAACACCAATCAGACAGATGTCGCCTTCGTCTCGCTCTATTCGCATATTCTCATTTCTAAGGAGGATAAACCCATTATCAACAAGCCAGTCTGAAAACTCGTTTGCAAGAGTCTCGTTTTCTGCCGCCCACCCGTATTCATGGTTCCCAAGGGTGACAATAGTCTTATTTGCAGGAAATTCATTAAGGACATCCACATATTTTAGCCCCGTCTCCTCAGAATCTATTATGTCCCCATCAATTATTATATAATCGGGAGAAAGCTCTGCTATCTCCTCTGCAGCGTGCTTTGCATGTTCGGCAGCATACTCGCTTGTAAGATGCAGATCCGCAATAAGAGCAAAGCGCACACAAGACTCACCCGGCAGCTCGAGTTCTATTGTTTCAACGCAAAGCGAGTAAGGCCCTATCGCAACAGCATAGATTATAACAATGAATACGGCAACAGCAAAGACCAAAAGGGCATCGAATAATATATCCTGAGCACGCAAGGGCTTTTTCCAGGGTTTTAATTTAGGGCTTTTAGACATTGCCTTTATTATACTAAACTGCAAACTAAAACTTTTTGATAACAAAAACTAAAAATAAAGCAGACATGAAACGACAAGTCACATTAATGCTAGTAGCGCTCTTACTCATCCTCCCGGCAGGAATCCTTGCAAGCCCTATTGAGGAATATGCTCCTGTCATAAAATATAATATGGAGGAGACGTTTTTTGCAACTCCAATCGATTTTGCCCTTAATAACTCCAACCTCATCATAAACGGGACCATAATTGACGGCGCTCCGATAGAAACAAGCATAATGGCTCCTTATTCCGGGCCTGACTATTACATAACGACAGTTCTTGGAGATTTGGGGGACATCGAGGAATTCTACTCTGCAAATACGCCCAAAATTACTTATTATGCGCGCAAAGTCGATTATGGCAATGGAACAACTGCCCTCCAGTATTGGTTCTATTACCCTTATGACGACGGCTCTGTTGCAAAACACGAGGGAGACTGGGAGATGGTCACATTCCTCTTCGAAAACGGCGAACCAGTATGGGCCGCTTATATGCAGGATAATTCAGGGCAAAGGCTTGCCTGGGACGCAGTTGAAAAACAGAATGGAAACCCGGTTCTTTATCCGGCAAAAGGCTCACACACAAGTTATTTTCACAGCTATAACGGGCAATTTGGATTAAGGAACGACGAGGTCGCAGGAAATGGAGACGTGATAAGTCCCGAAAAAGCCGAAATATTTTTTATAGAGGAAGATAATGCTTCTAACAAATGGCTTTTATACGGCGGGCGCTGGGGCAAAATACTAAATGATACGAGTCCCCTTTCTGAAGTGAGCGGACCATTTGGACCGCCACACATAATCACCAATAAAGACGCATGGGACGACCCGGCAGGCTGGGCAATGGAGCAGAAAGTCCCGTCGGCCCAATACGAGTTCTGGAACTGGTTTTTATACAATTTATGGTTATTTTTCCTCATCTTCTTATCAGCGGTTTGTGCGTGGAAATTATATCACATACCAAAGATTTATTATACAATAGGATTGCAGGTCGATCTCTTCTTTTCAAATCCCTTTAAAAAACCCTTGGTAATAGGGATAATTGCAATGGCAGTTCTCCTTTTGGGAGTGGGTCTTTCTTGGTATGACGTCTCAATAAATATCACTGGCGGGCGCTATGGGGCAGGCGAATCAGCGCACCTGGTATCTTTTGGCGGGATAAACGGCCTTTCTGTAAACGGGCTTGGTGAGACCGGGATGGTCACAGTCTTTAATTTTCCAATACCATTTGGCCTGATATTCATAGGTTTTCTTGTCGTCATGCTTCTTGACGTGGTTGTCGCAAAAAGCGGCCAGATACTCTCGCGCCATTTCCTTTCTGTCGGCGTTCTTTCAATAATAATCTTTCTTCTCATAATATCTGTTTTCTCATCCCTTGAAGTCATTTTGCCAGCCGATTCAAACAGCATGGTGCTTGATTTTGAAGCAGATCTTATTCCGGAGATTCTTTCAAAGGGAGTCTTTGGAGGAACTGAATCCATGTCGCTTGGCGGACAAATCAATGCGACTGTTAACTGGGGCGTTGGAATCGGTATGTACCTCTTTTTATTGGGTGGTATCGTTTGTCTTGCCTCAGGGATTTTCATGCATCGGGCCGCCGGCAAAATGAAATTTGGAAAGCGCCCGTACGCAGGGCAGTCAAAAGATATGATTGTTGATATGGTCAAGGCCGTTGACCCTGAGTGCAAGTACTTCAACTGGAAGAACCACGACTTCATAAAATTCGTCAAGTACGGGCTTGTGAGCCTCTTCGCATCAATACTAAACTTAATACTCCTTTATGCTTTTACAAACTTTGTTTTCGGTTCAGGCTTAACACCGCTTTTCTTCTCTCTTCTATGTTCGACAGTCTTTAGCTATGCACTAAACCACTCATGGGGCTTTTCAGACGCGCGGCTTAACAGCAACGGTCGCATGTTTGCAAAGTATGTTGCACTTAATGTCGCCACATTTGCCCTTAACATGGGGATATTCTCAGTCCTACTTTCATGGGACGTCAATTACCTGCTTTCAGAAGTCGTGGCGATGCTTCTTGTCTTTGGCGTGAATTTCATAGGAAGCCACAAGTGGGTATTTAAGACTTAAGCTCCCTTTATATTTGCCAAACAAATAACTTTAAGATGGACTGGAATGAGACTGGAAGAATAATTGTCGTAATACTTCAGATATTAATTCTTATCTCTTGCGCTAGCGCCGCCTTCTTTGGCGAGTGGTTCTGGGTAGGGTGGGGTCTCTTCTCACTCTTTGTGACTTTTATCCCGGCAATAGTCCAGCGCGATATGAAGATGCAGCTTCCTGTTGCACTTACCTTGGTAATAACAATTGCCCTTTATTTGCATCAGGTAGGAAATGTCAATGGCTGGTATATAACAATCCCAGGATTTGACAAGATTGCCCACTTTACATCATGCGCGACAATTGCAGTCCTTGCATTCACATTAGTATATATCCTTAACCGCTACACGAGCCTTAGGATGAGCAGGGAGCTTATGGTGATATTTGTTGTTCTTCTTACAATCTCATTTGGTGTAATCTGGGAGATTGGCGAGTACACAGGCGACTTATTCTTCGACCAGGACCTTCAGCACGGAAACGATGACACCATGGGAGATCTTGTCGTTGACGGCATAGGTGCGCTAATAATAGGCCTTATCAGCTATTTCTACCTTTTAACAAGACCGGATTCTGAATTTGTCTCGACAAACCTTGTTGCCGCCGCGGGTGAATACGCCAAGGCAAATCCATATAAAGCTAAAAACAAAAAATCAAAAAAATAAAATGGACGCAATAATGTGGCTCTTAATAGCGATACTAATTATCGCAGGAATCGCGATTTTAATCGTGATATACTACAAGAACAAGATTGTAAGGTCTTTTAACACGACAAAAAATGCATGGGCACAAATTAACGTCCAACTCAAAAAGAGGACAGACCTTGTTCCGAATCTTGTTGAGACGGTCAAGGCTTATGCTAAGCACGAAAAGACTGTGTTCTATGAAGTCACAAAAGCGCGCTCTGCAATCCTTGGCGCTCAGACCGTAGAAAAGAAAGCCGCAGCAAACAACCAACTGACAGGAGCCCTTAAAAGCCTTTTTGCAGTCGCTGAAAATTATCCGGACCTTAAGGCAAGTGAGAACTTCAGGACTTTCCAGGAGCAGCTTGATGGCATTGAAAGCAAGATTGCATACGCACGCCAGTTCTACAACGATGCGGCGCTAAATTATAACAACGTCATTCAGACGATCCCCGGCGTTTGGTTTGCAGGCTCAAGAACTCAACAACCTTATTTTGAGATTGAAGAAAGCGAGAAGGCAGTCCCAAAAGTCAAGTTCGACTAAGGGACAGTTTTTTTGTTAAAAAACAAGGTTTAGATGTCAGCAAAGATAAATTTCTATACTGAGATAGGGAAGAACAAGAGGGATTCAATCTTTCTTGTGATAATAGTCCTAGTCATAGTTGCGATTCTTTTGTGGGTAATTGCCCAGGCATTTGCGCCGGGCTGGATGTACCTAATCTTGCCGATACTTGCCGCTCTTGTCATAGTCGATGCTGTATTCTCTTATTACAAAGGCGATTCAGTCGTCCTTAGGTCAACAAAAGCAAAGCTTGCTGAACCCGGAAAAAACCTTTATTTGATGAATGCTGTTGAAGGGCTTGCGCTGGCCTCAGGAATTCCTGTTCCAAAAGTCTACATACTACCTGACAAAGACATAAACGCATATGCTACTGGAAGAGACCCTGCGCATGCATCAATTGCAGTTACAAAAGGCGCGCTCGAAAAGCTAAACCGCCAGGAGCTTGAAGGTGTTCTTGCCCACGAGATGAGCCATATCGGAAACTACGATATCCGCTATATGCTTCTTGTCGCAGTCTTTGTCGGTCTTGTTGCAATAATCGGGCAGACCTTCCTTCGCGGGATGATATTTGGCGGCGGCAGGCGTGACGACAATGGCATAATACTTCTTGTCGCAATATTGTTTGCCGTCATCGCCCCAATAGTAGTCAGGCTTGTCCAGCTTTCAATATCAAGAAAGCGCGAGTTTTTGGCTGACGCCACAGCAGCAAAGATAACAAGATACCCGCCCGGGCTCGCCTCAGCTCTAGAGAAGATAGCAAAGCTTAACAAGGGAAACAAAAAGGTAAGTGACGCAGTATCCCACCTTTATATCGCAGACCCAAAACACAGCGCCCTTAACTCGCTTTTTGCGACACACCCGCCAATAGAACAAAGAATTGAGAAACTAAGAGCTATGTGATTATTGAGAACAAAAATATCCCCCCGAACCCATTTTAAAAGTTTGCGATTTTGCTTCTTGTTGAATAAAAGCTTAGCTTTTATCCCTTTTATTGTAAACTTAATTGAAAACAAATGCCAAAACCAAAACAAAGAGCCCCTAAAAAAAGAGGCTTTTTTGGATTTTTCTTTAGGAAAAAACCAATGGTAGTAAGCAACCCGGAAGTCAGAAGGCTTCAGGATTCATGGGGGGCAGACGCGGTAAATGCGGCAAGCAAGCAGCACAAGCTTTATAGTGGAAAAATAGACGGCGCAAGCCTTGAACATTTCACACGTTACATTGTCCAGAATCATCCAGAAGAAACTGAAGCCGCTGCAAGCCATCCTAAAGTCAAAACGGCAAAGGACTTGCAGCTTGTTGCAAGAGCAAATAATGTTCACAGCATAAAAACAACAAATGAAGTTCTTAAGTATCACAACGTCGGTCCTGAAAACGCATTTAGACTTGCACAGCTTAGACGCAATTTCCCTTCAGAAAGAGGATTTAAGAAATTTATGAAGTTTAATAGCACGCTCGATAAAAAACAGCTTGAGAATCATTCAAAAGAGCTAATGGCAGATTCTATGAGGCACCCATATCACGGAACGGTAATTAAGACTTACGAGGATATGGCAAAAATGAGCAGACCCTAATTCTTTGCACCTTCATACATTGATATCACTTCAGCAGTTGTTGTCGCCTGCTCTGCAGACTTGTTTTCCCTATACTGCTTAAAGCGTGGGAAACGAAGCGAGAGACCCTTTCTAAGTTCGGTCTTGGCACACGCATGAAGTGGGGACTCAGTAATCTCAGCGCCAGATACTTCAAGGACAATCTCAGGCACAAACCAGATGTCGGCATCAAGCTCGCATTCTACGTTTTTAGGCTTATTTTTAGTCTCGATTTTCTTGAATTTCTCAGGCATGCCGTCAAGCGTCTCATCAGTAAAGCCTGTCCCAATTTTGCAGAAACTCTCAAAGATGTCACGTTCAGGGTTCCAAGTCGCGGCAATTACAGTTCCGTATTTCCCCGTCCTTTTTCCAGTACCCTTAATAGCACCAAGCAGGACAAGGTCAAAAGTATCAATTTCCCCCTCAAGATAATCTTTTTTCCATTTTATCCAAAGCCATGCACGCGCGCCTGCACGGTAAATGGAATCCTCCCCAAGCGACTTTGCCATTATGCCTTCAGTACCATGGGCAAGGCCTTTTTCAAAGAAGTCTTGGACTTCCTCAAGGTTATTTGGAATTATTCTGATTGAAGTTCCAAGGTTTTTTGAAGGGACGACCATATCTTCAAGCAGTTTTCTTCTATCGGGGTAATTCTTACCCATAACACTCTTGCCTTTTGCGTAAAGGACGTCAAAGAGGAATACTTTTACAGGAATCTTAGCTACGTATTCCCTTATGTCATACTTTCGTTTTCTTTGCATGAGGTACTGGAAGGGCATTAGCTTCTCACCCTTGATTGCGACAATCTCCCCTTCAAGAATTACAGATTTCTCCTTGACTCCGGATTTTACGTACTCGACGACATCAGGATACTGGTCTGTTATCTCATCAAGCCTTCGGGAAAATATCTTTACACTACTGCCGTCTTTATGGATTTGGGCCCGCTCGCCGTCATACTTCCCTTCTATTGCGTACTTTGGCATCTTTTCAGGGATGAGTTCAAGCTCAGTTACCCTTTGAGCCGCCATCATCTTTATCGGGCGCCCGACAGTGGGTTCTATTTTCTCAACGGCCTTAAGGCCGCCAGTCCCAAGAGTCGTTGCAATAAGTCCGATATCACTTGATATGTTATAGGCCCACTCTATTTTTGGACGTTCTTTTCTGTCGCCGCAATAGACCTGGGCAAGAGCATCAAGAAGGGTCATGACAGCCGTTCCAAGGCGCATAGTCTCAAGGCCGATTCTAACAATATACTTTGCTTCAGTGCCACTAGCGTCTGCAAGAAGACCTGCAATAAGCTTAATTTTTTGGTCCTGGCTTTTTTGCCCGGACGCCTTCGAAATTTTATCAAGTGATGCAAAAAGCCGCGATACAGTTATCTTATCCCTTTTCTCACCTGTAAATGCAGCCAGGGAAAAGCCCTTTCCAGAACTCATCATATCCTCTGCAACAAGACCCAGGTCGCCAAGCTCCTTAAACTTCTTATCGACGTCTGAAGCTAATCTGTGCGTTGCCATGGCAATCGCCTTGAGCATAATCTTATCCCCCAGACCCAAGACGCGCTCGTCATATTCTGGACCAAAATGCCCAAGGCAAAGATAAGATATCTTACCCACTTCTTCAGGGGGGGCAGAACTAAAGAGCTCAGCTAGGATATCTGTCATCTCCAGGCGGGATGCGGTAGCCTCAAGCTTGTCAAACGCCTCTGCAACAGCCAAGAATTCCATAGCGCTTAATCTAAGGGTTAGGAATGTAAAAACTTGTTAAAAGAAAAAGAGTAAAAAAGAAAAAAATATTAAAGTAAGATTTTCTTACCCCACCCATCTGGGGGATGATGCGAGGTAAGATTTTCTTACTTTAAGTTTTAGAGCCGATGCTTATGTCATGTATGTGTATACAATCTCTTTTGTCTGCCCTGACCCAACAGTCACATTGCCAACTAGTTCGTTTCCTGGAGCCTGTTCGAGCTCTGCCGGAATTGTTAGTGTGCCTTCCATGATATAACTTGGGATGTGGTCTGTAACTGAGACTATCACCGACTGCGCCTTGTTGTTCTCGATGCTTAAAGTCACTTTGTAACCGTAGTCATCGCTTCCAAGGTCGCGTTTGTTGACGTTTGAAGAATCTGTCTTCTTCTCGACAACTATGTCTGGAGCGTTCCCTATTACAATATCGGCATCAGCGCCTTTTGCTGTCCAGCTAATCGAGTCTTCGCCCATGAGCATTCCGTTCTCATAGACTTTGACTGTACCTGCCGGCCACGCGCGGCCCGTGTTTTCAATTTTATAGTTCCTCTCCACATCGCTGCTATAGGTATCCCAGACATATTCACGCACTGGGTTTACAGCTCCGGCAAAGATTGAAACCAGGCGGCTTTCATCCTTTAAAAGCGCGCGCTTGCCAAGGTCATAGACCTCATATTCTCCACTTGTCGAGACTGTAGGTGCGCTGCCTCCTCCCATCTTTGGACTTGGAGCCATTGCGGCTTCAGCGTAGTACATTCCGTCATCATAGTCCATCGAAGCCCTGTTGCTTCCAGTGTTGTAAACGTTTATCTCACCACCGACAAGCTTGATTGTCGCATCAAGGTCTTCTAGGGTGTTATCAACTTCAGCCCAGAACTCAAAGCGCGAGGCTCCTGTTTCTGTTGCGTCAAGGAAATAGATTGGCTCCCATGAAAGGCCGCTTGAAAGGTAGCTCATTGCAACCGGGCTGTTTGCGCTTCCAAGCCAGTTTACATCATATTTTGCATCCTTATAATTCTTTGGCTCGGCAATCTCGCCGATTGATGTTATATCATCAGAACTTAGTGGCATTGAGATAAAGCCGACTGGGGATAACAAACCAACCCATGAGCTTTTTGTCCACTTAAGTGTCCCTGAGTTGTTGCCAACAGTAACCTGCTCTCCGATTAACTGACTAAGAATCTGCTCAGATATACTCTGGCTCATCCATTCCGGAGTCATAATCGATATTTCACTTGCCCCAACTATTCTTAGGGAATCAATATATGCATTGCCGTTTACTTTTGTCAAAAACTGCGTTCCCGTTCCAGTAGTCCCTGTCTCCTTGATTAAGGACACTGACTGGGGATATACTATAACTTCCCCGACCTTTGTTTCGACCTCGCTTGCTGAGACACCCATTACAAAAACTAGAGCGCTCACGCAGGCAAGAGCCATGATAGATTTAGAGTCCATCTTATTTTTCTCATGTAAGATATCTGCGGATATTATATAAATAAGCTTCAACTATCTTTGAACCTTAACTAATATAGTTTATGGACAAAGTCCGCAGGTCTCAAGTCCTAGAGTCTCATCCCAGCCAGCCATGATGTTCATGTTCTGGATTGCCTGGCCTGAAGCGCCTTTTACAAGGTTATCCATTGCAGAAAAGACTAGGAAACGCTCGCAATCCCGTGCAAACCCTCCGACAAGGCAGTTATTGCTGCCACGCACTTCAAGGGGCGTCGGTATGTATTTTGTCACGCGTGTGAACGGCTCGTTTGCATAGGCTTTTTCATACGCCTCAATTATCGCGACATCATCAGCTTCGGTAAACACATGAAGCGTAGTCTGTATTCCGCGCGTCAAAGGTACGACGTGAGGCGTGAAATGGACTCCCATGCCACACTCCTGCTCGATTTCAGGTACGTGACGGTGACATGTGACCTGATATGGGCGCACATTTTCGTTTACCCATGCAAAATGAGTGTCATCAGTTGCCTCCTTTCCAGCTCCGGAAATTCCCGTCTTTGAGTCTATTACCACACGTTCTATTGTTGCCCCGAATTCTTTTGCAAGAGGATATAACGCAAGTATGGCACCTGATGCAAGACAGCCGGGATTTGCTACAATGCGCGCCTTTTTTATCTCCTTTCGGTGAATCTCCGGAAGGCCGTATACTGCCTCGCCGAGAAGTTCTTTAGCGCTGTGTTTGACCTTATATGTATCCTCATAGATTTTGTAGTCCTTTAAACGGAAGTCTGCTGAAAGGTCGACTATCTTTGCTTTTTTTATATTTTTTGAGAATTCCATTGCCTTTGTGTGTGGCGTGCATGTAAAAACAAAGTCGCAGGAGTCAGCCTTACTTGCGTCGAAATCCTCAAAGGAAAGTCCCGGCGGGAGTCCGCGATGGATTTCGCTTGCGTCCCTTCCGATTAAAGAGCGCGAGCTGACAAAAATCTCGCCGATATTCGGATGCTCTCCAAGCATTCGCAGGAGTTCCCCTCCTGTATATCCCGAGCCGCCTATCACATAAGCGCTTGCCGATTTCATTTTTAGATGCGATTAATTAATTTGAACTTAAATATTGCATCACTTCTTCATATTGCTTTTCCGTCATTAGTTTTTTCTCAAGCATATAGGAAAGAAGCTCTTTTAGCGTCACAAGCTTATAGAGGCTTACGCCCTTTTCCATCATGACGTCTTCCCCACCCTGTTCACGGTCAAGTATTACAATTGCGCCGATAAGTTCGGCTCCTGAGTCCTTTACAGGGTCAATAAAGCTTAATTTACTTGTCCCGCGCGTTATCAAGTCGTCAACAAGAAGCGCTTTTTTACCTTCACCGATAATCCCTTCAATACGTGATTTTGTGCCATAATCCTTTGGCTTCTTCCGGATGTATACCATGGGAAGCTTTGCTTTGACAGCCATTGCGGCGGCAAGCGGAATCCCGGCTGTTTCCATACCACACAGGATTTCAGTCCCTTTGTCTTTTGCCTCGTCGGCAAGAGCGCTGGTTATAGTGTCAAACTCTTTTGGATAAGATGGCAGAATCCTCATATCAACGTATATCGGACTTTTGTCACCTGAAACTAAAGTGAATTCGCCAAAACGAACGACGCCAGCCGAAGCAAGAGCCTCAAGAATCTTTTTCTTATCCATTTACTTTTCCACCCGCTTAAGTCTAGTAATACTAAGCGTATATTTTGAAGGGCGGTCTAAAAAACATAGACTGCTCTTATTTAATTATTTTTCATTCGTAGAGCTTTTAGCCCACTGAGGGCAATCTCACTAGGATTCTCATTACTACTGGAAAGATTCATATGTTGCTGGAGTTTTTCCTGCTTTTCCATCATCCCATTTAATTCCACTTTAATCTTTTCATCGTGCGTTTTGTTGAGTCTGAGGGATAATTCATGTACCTTCTTATTGGTTTCCAATAATCGAGGAATGTTTTCTTCATGTAATTCGGCCCATTCCGGGCTCCCTGGGTGCCTATTGACGATTTCTCTTGGGCTTAGAAACGAAGGAACCTTGTAACTAATGCGCGCCTTAGCTATTTCAAGGGACCGTTTGGAAAGGGTCCTATCAGTACGTGCAAGCTCATTATGCGCAGCATCTGACTTAAATGCTGCCCGAATCCCTGAAACAGTCGCTTTTCTGACCAACTTATCTTTACGTTTTGTTTCGTCAAGAGCTTTCTTCTCAGCCCGTTGTTTTAAGCGCTTGATGCTTGCCTCATGTTCACTTTTCCACAAGGTGAGCTCATTTTCGTTAATGACATATAGGGACCGACGCCCATTCGTCTGAATCTGATGGACGTTAGCCGGGAGTTTCCCTTCTTTTTGCTTGCTACCTTGGATCTTATTATTCAGCTTGGTATTTGGAACGCCTGATACCTTGCTTGCCTCCTTAACAGAATAATGTTTAATGCCCTTTTCATTGAGCCAGATTCCAGGTTTATGCCGATTAAATTTCATTATTTTTACTTGAGAACATGGGCAACGTTGTTATGTACATTTATCTCTAAAAGAAGAAAAATAGACTCAAAAAGACAAGCACTAAATAACAAAATAGGATTGGCCCTTAGAGGTTTTCTTTCTCCAACTAAGTTGTTAGATTTTCAGAGTCCCTTAAAAAATTCAGGCCTTGAAGTATAACTTCATCTGGGTCACGCCTATTGTTGTTTAAGTTTAGTCCCATATCCTCTAGGAGCTTGTTTCTTTCCCTTAGATTTCGCTTTAGTTCAGCAGGTCCCAGATTATTGGCTTTTATGGCAGATTCCAATTCAATATACTGCTTGAATGCGCCCTTGTTATCCTTTGCCCATTCTGGGCTTCCAACATCACTCATTCCATGCCCGTGCAGTTCTATCTCAGCCTTTGTCGGAACTGAAGTTAATCCCCTTTTATCTCTTTGTGTCATAAGGCTTAGAAATCTTTCTGAAATGGCTAACCTTTTCCCTCCATCCTTATACTCTATGACTTCGCTATCTGGTATTCTACCTCTTCGTCGTAGTAGATTGAATTCTTTCGAGTTCTTTATGTGGCCGTTGCTGAGTTCCTTAATATTGGAGACGGGCCGAAACTTTTCCCCTGAATTTTTTGAAACAAGAGAAATATTTTTCTGTTCAATATGATATGGAAGTTTGCCATTTTTCTTCCTTTCTGCACTATCTTCAAGATATTTTTTATCTACGAACTTCATCCTAGGAAAAAGACTATTTCTACCTATATACCTTTTTGGTATTCTCTCCCCCTTTATTGCAGAAGCTACACTATCTCTACTTAAAACTCCCCCAGTAACTTCACCAGTATCCCTTAGCCTAATTGCATCTTTCCAGATTTTTTTACCGTTTTCATCAACAAACTGAGCCTGAGCCTTAATCTTTTCTCCAGGTTTTATTAGATTCATCCCGGCAGAATATCTTTCCCCCCATAAAGCAAGTCTTCCGTCAGATATCAAAAAAATCTTAGTCTTGCCCCAGTTTACTTCCTCAACACCTTCCGGAAGGGTTCTAGTGCTGTCAAAATGTCTTAATACTGCCCCCCTCATAGTGTCATGAGGTATATTAGTCCCTTTTTCGGCATGACTTAATGTACTATATTTTTCACCGTTGGAGTTTTTCCATCTACCTGGAAGCGCCTCTTTAGAATTTAAGGGATTAACGCCCTGGGACAACTTTAAAATCCATTTCTTAGCCTTTTTCCCCTCAACAACAAGCCCTGCGTTTTTTCGTTTGCCTTTGGAATAGTTTTTAACACCATTTAGCTTTGGCAAGCCTAATGGACGGAATTCACCGCCTGAAAGCTTTTCTGTACGGAGTCGAAGCCTTCGGATATATTCCGTGAGTTCTTGGGGAGATTTAAACGGAGAATTTGAGCCCGCCATAGATATGATTTTTCCTGTCGTATAATGCTCCTGGCCATTTATTTTCACTATGCCAGTTTCGGGCAAGAGTGTCCTTTTATTTTTTCGATAAGGATGTTGCCCATCTTTCATATTTTTTATCCATGTATCATTGGCTGCATTCTCTTCTACAACCCTAATCCTTCGCTTAGTTTCTAGAGATGTAGCAAGACCTATCGGTAATTGTTCTTGATCTACACTGCCATGTCGCTCAATCTCATCAACAGATCGTGTTAAGTCTTTTCTAAGTGCCTCTCTGAAGGTCAACGAGTTCTTGAATGGCGCGGTTTTTCCAGCGCGCCTGAATACCCCATCCAAACTAACTACTCTTGCCCGATTTTGTAGTTTTTTGGGTGCATTCCCACTCTTTTTAGCCTTCGGCCTTGCCATTACTTAGTTTTATCTCCAAAAGGACAAAAATAGACGCTGTTTTTAAGATGCTTAAAAAAAGGATAATCCCTTGTCTTGATTGCGACCTTTCGGTTCCTGGCGGGCGCGTTGTCAAGGGGGTAAAGTTTAAGGAGATTCGCTACGCGGGCGACCCTGTAGAGCGCGCAGAGTTCTATTATAATGAAGGCGCTGACGAAATCACCTTTCTTGATATTACTGCAAGCCACGAGCGCCGTGAGGCTATGTGGGACGTCCTTAAGCGCACAACTGAGCGTGTTTTTGTTCCGGTAACGCTTGGCGGCGGGATTAGGACTGTAACTGATATGGAGCGAGCCCTTCGCGCAGGAGCAGATAAAACCTCGATAAATACTGCTGCAATAAAGAACCCAAAGCTAATTAGTGAAGGCTCAAGGAAGTTTGGCGATCAGTGCATCGTCGTTGCAATTGATGCCAAAAGGCGCGATGTAACCCCCAAGGAAGGTCCTGGATGGAACGTCTGGATTTACGGTGGGCGCGAAGACACTGGTATTGACGCTTTGGGATGGGCTAAGGAAGCTGAGCGGCTTGGAGCAGGCGAAATACTCCTTACATCAATGGATACTGACGGGGTAAAAACAGGTTATGACCTAGAACTCACGCGCGCAATATCCGAGGCCGTATCAATCCCAGTCATCGCTTCAGGCGGCGCGGGAGAACCTGCACACCTTGCCGCAGCCCTTAAGGAAGGAAAGGCCGATGCTGCTCTTGCCGCATCAATATTCCACTTTGGGGAATACTCGATAAAAGACGTTAAGGAGTACCTCTCAAAAGAAGGAATCCCCATGAGGCTCTAAAATGCCTAAGGACTACACTATCCGCGAATTCTTGCCAAAAGACGCAGTGGCGCTTGCCGAGCTAAGCAACAAGAACCTTGAGCATTTCCAGTACCCGGTAAACCCGGATTTTCTGATACAGATGTCGATTCATCCTCGCTTTTCCATGTTTGTTGCAGAGGAGGATTCACTCTTAGTCGGCTTTTGCGGAGTAAACTATGAGCACCTGCCGTTTATCGAAATCGGACCCGTTGGTGTAGAGGGGTTTTTGCGCAAGAAAGGCATTGCAAAGGCGCTCCTTAAGCATACTCTTGATTATTCAAAAGCACTTGGCGCAAAAGTGGCCGTGTCAAAAGTCAAGGCTGAAAATTCCAGTGCGCAAAAGTTCTTTATCTCATCCGGATTTGAGAAGGACTCGGATGGGATTCTTGACGGACAGAAAGTTATAATCTTTAACTTAAGGATTTAGTTCTATCCCAGGTTTTATAACAATTAGCAGATAAACTATACCTATGGACTGGAAAGACTTAAAGAAACGGAATATCGACGGGACAGAGCTAGTCTTAGCTATAGTTCAAAACGAAGACTCGGGGGAAGTCGCAATGACTGCTTTTCAAAACAAGGAGGCATTCAATCTCACAAAAGACTCCGGCGAGATGTATTTTTTCTCGACATCCAAAAACAAGCTTTGGAAAAAAGGCGAAGAGTCGGGGAACGTCATGAAAGTCCGTGAGGCGCGTGTTGACTGCGACGCTGATGCGCTGCTTTACATCTGTTCCATAACGGGCGGCGCCTGCCACATGGGCTACTCCAGCTGTTTTTACCGCAAGCTAGACGATTTAAAGATTATAGGTCAAAAAGTCTTTGACCCAAAAGAAGTCTATAAGTAAAATATAAGACGCGCGCGGAAAAACACTTATCCGCCGAAAAAGCCCATCAAAAAGAGCATTAAGCCTGAAGCCTCCTGCTTTGCAACAGGGCTTCCAATGCCTCTTAAGAAACTAAGGATTCCACCCTCATTTGCTTCTGTTTCAAGTAAAGTCAGTTCGCTTGCAACAATGGCTCCTGTCGGTCCGCGTGATACTATGACAACTTCCTCCTCAACTACTACAACCTCTTTGCAGTCTATGTCTGTTATCTCATCACAGTCAGGGTCGCAGATTCCGTCTTCGACCATGTCGCAATAAGTGTCATCAGCTCCTGAGTCACAGTCCTCTGGGCAAGTACCCCAGTGTTCATCGCCTTCGCAGATATCGTCTCCACAGATTATCGGACGGGGCGAAACTTTTAAGATTGAATCATAATCACACTCATTAATTATAATCCTATAACTTCCAGGGTATGGTGGACTGAATTTAAAAATGCCGTTTTTATCAGTACTTCCAGATTCGTCAAACACTAAGAATTCAAATTCATCATAACCCTGTATACCCACATATGCACTAGATAACGGATTTTCGGTTTTTGTACCAATGTTATCAGTCTTAGTGCAGTAAATGTAAAGTTCGTCACCTTCAATAGCATTAACTTCGTGTACACTCAAGTTAGAATAGTCAATTTCATAACCCTCTGAGGGTTTCAAAAGGACACAGTCATAGTGGGTATAAGTGTCATCTGCCCAATCTCCGCTTGTGCCTGGACAAGTTGCAGCAACAAGACCACTTAATGCCAAAACAGCAATAGATATTATTGCAAATAGAGCTGGAGTCTTCATTTTTGTAATTGAATTTGAATGTGAGGGGATAAAAAGCTTTGTCTTTTTGTCACCGTTTGGTGGTTATGAAATAGAACCCCTTTATTTACTGGTGAGTCCATTACTTAATACGGGTGAGTTTTCATCTGCTCTTCTATCATGTACATGATCACTCTTCGCCAGATATCTCTTACAGCTCTTCCGTCAAGACCGCGCTTGTTTGCTTCCTCCTCGATGTTATCAAGAATCGCAACAACGCGCTTTTCGTCCTCTTGTTTTCCCGCCGTTTGTTTGTTTTTGGCTATCTCAAGGGCGATATCACGCCTTTTTGCAAGCAGGTCAAGCATAGCGGCATCTATTGCGTCGATTTGCGCGCGCAGACGAACGATATCATCAATTTCTTTTGTCATGCTTGGTTATATTTTCCCTGCGAATTCCTTGGCGAGTATTGATTCGCCAGCTTTCTGACAAGCTGGACACACAGCATATTTCTTCTTGCCGTTTGTTATATAAGTTCCCCTTATCTTATCCAGAGGCCCCATACTAATATCGGTCCCGCATATCTCACAATTAACTGCCTTTTTACCCATTGCGTGTAGTTTTATCCCTAAAAGCTTTAAAATTAGCTTAGAGTTGAGTGGAAGTTAAACGATGATCCTTATAACTTACGATTGCGATAATTATCATAAAGTCATATCAGAGACATGCAGAGAAGGGGACACAGTCCTTGAGATAGGCCCACACATAGGTGCCAGCACGCGCGAGATTGCAAAAGTGGCAAAAGAAGTCGTTGCAGTTGATAAGGCAAGTCAGGCAAAGGAGGCTTTTGCCGGCAAGGGGCCGCTTGGCAAGATGCCAGAGAATGTAACCTTTGTCTGTGGGGATACCCGTTATTTTGAGACTATTGATGCAGTCAGGGCGCTAAAGAAGAACTTTGATGTACTAGCAATCGACATGGGGGGCGGGCGCTTTCCAGATACCGTTTTTAAGGTGTGGGCAGTTTGGTCCGGAGTTTTCCGCCCACGGGATTCAATAATACGTAATCGTGGTCTGGGGGAGTTCCTCTGCAAGGCAAAGATAGCAGAAAGCACGCTTCAAAAAGAGTTTTGTGATAGTGGATGGCTTTCTCAAACTGGACGGAAGAGGCCAAGACAGTTAGAAGACGGCGCTAAGGAGCTTGGTATCTGGATGGGGAAGAAGAAAACCTAGTATATCTCAACAGGTGAGCCAGTAAGCTCAGATATTAATGAGGAGACAGAATGCAATTCCGATGTTTTTCTTTCTTTTAAAGAATCAATCTCGGTTGTTATCTTTGATTCCTTCCTTTCTTCGCCCGCAATTTTTGATTTTAAGCCTTCAAGATCACCTGAGAGCCGTGCCACTTCGTTATCCTCAGCCAGTTTTGAAAGAGCAAGTTCACTTGTTCTAATCTTTGACTCAAGTTCATTATGCTCAAGCCTTGCCTTCTCAAGGTAGGAAAAGCTTATCGCCCTGATTTTTCTTATTGTCTTCTCAGCTTCGTTTGCATCAAAGTCAATTATTCCTGTCTGGATTGCCTTTTGCATATGTGCAAGAAGATCAGGAAGGGTGTGCTCGCCCCAAAGGTAGGTTCCACTTGGGTCTTCAGCGTATCTCTCGACATTTATCCCCTCGGCTTTTCCTTCTGAAACCGCTCTTGCGAATTTCTTAAAGGCGCGCTTTAGCGGATTAAGTATGTTTGCGACAAAGACTTCAAGTTCGCTTTTCCTCTCGTTAAGCCGCGTGAGCCCGGCTTCCAGTGAAGCAAGCTTTCTTGCCTTGTCGCTATGCTCTGCGGCATCAATTCCATCTTCCTTGGACTTCTTAGCAGAGCCTAGTGCCTTTAGCTCTTTTCTAACATTATCTCGTTCAGACTCGAGTTTGGAAATCTCAGAACTGGTTCCTTCTATCTTTTTAGAGACCTTTTCAATCTCACCAATTTTGACTAGCATGCGCTTTCTTTCATCAAGCATGGTGTTAAGCTCGTCTGACGCTCCAACAAGCCGGTTTAAGTCCTTCCTGATTTTCTGAACTTCACTTGGATACCCGAATTTCACGCGCTCGCCATATTTGAGGTCTGCAGCCTTCATCTCGGAAAGTGCGGAGTTTATCTCTTCTGAAATCTTAAGTGGGGCTGATTCGGGGCTTACAATAGCAATGGCTCGCCTTAATGTTTTTGAATAGTTTCTCTTTGCGCCGTTAACAATATCCTTTGCGTGTTCGGGGATGTTATTTTTTATTTCTTCCCCATCGAGCAATTTTATCTTCTCTTCGATATCACCAGTTGCATGAAGCGCTCTTTTGCCAACATCCTCAGCCGTTTCCTCAACACCGCACTTAAGACTGGCCTTGCTGGACTCTATCCAGGACGAAAGCTCTGAAAAGTCCATTCTCGCAGATACGCTAAGTGAGAGTCTGGCACATTTTTCCTTACCACCAAGAATACTTGAAAAAAACCCCATTGCAGGATTAATTAGAAAGTGAAAAGCTTTAAAGCTTTACTCCTTTTTTTGATTGGCCTGGTTTTTTATCACTTCTATTTTGGCCTTGAGTGCTTCCTGATCTCCGAGGTAATAGTGGTTGACTGCATTAAGCTCGTCGTCAAGCTCATAAATCAGTGGAACACCCGTTGGAATGTTAAGGTGCGTTATCTCATCGTCTGAGACTCCGTCAAGATATTTGACAAGGGCGCGAAGAGAATTTCCGTGCGCGGCGATTATCACTTGTTTTCCCTCCTTTATCTTAGGTGCGATTTCGCCTTCCCAGTAAGGAATCGTGCGAGACACAACATCCTTTAAGCATTCCGTTAATGGGAGCGTGGATTCCGGGAGTGTTGCATACATAGCTTCGTGTCCGGGCCAGCGTTCATCACTCTTTTCCAGAGCCGGCGGGCGAATATCATAACTGCGCCGCCACTTCATAAACTGCTCGTCACCAAACTCCTCTTTTACCTGGCTTTTGTTCTTACCTTGAAGCGCACCATAATGCCGCTCGTTTATCTGCCAGGCGCGGATTGTCGGGACCCACATGAGGTCCATCTCGTCCATTGTGAGCCAAAGAGTCCTTATTGCGCGCTTTAAGGTTGAAGTAAATGCATAATCAAAAGTGTAGCCCTCTTCTTTTAAGAGGCGCCCTGCTTCTTTTGCCTCACTGACACCTTTTTCAGAAAGGTCAACATCAGTCCATCCAGTAAAAAGATTTTCTTTGTTCCAAGTACTTTCCCCATGCCTAAGGAGTATTACTTTGTACATCATGTCTCCTAAAATTTAAGTGCAAAAATAGAAGAGCGTCGGATAAAAGACAAGTACTAAGAAATAATTTTTTAAAGAAATAAAAAACAAGAAAAAAAAGAATGAAATGAGGGGATGCCCCTTATTTCTTTTTCTTTGCAGCTTTCTTCTTTGCAGGAGCCTTTTTCTTTGCAGGCTTCTTTTTCTTGGCTTTCTTTTCAGCCGCAAGCATCTCTTCTTCTAGAAGTGCGATAGGTTCAAGGAGTTCAATCATCTTGTTCTTAAGTTCGACTTCTGTTACAAGACCGCGGTCAAGGAGTACTTCTGTTAAAACACTTACCATGAAATTGTTGTGCTCAACGACGTCTTCAAGCTCAAGGGGCTCGACTTCGTACTCTGCTGCAATCTGCTCTTCAAGACATTTTGTCTTGGTCTTACTTGACTTTTTTGTTGTCTTCTTTTTGGCTGCCATTTTATTACTTAGTTGATTATTTTTAAAACGCGAAGTTCGCGTTAATTCTTACAGTAGCTTCTATAAATACTTAAGCAAATTTTGCAGGTAAAAAGTTTATTCGGGCACGTCTTTTAGTCCAAAGCCCTTTATCTCAAGAGCGACTGCTTGTTTTTCTGCCCGTTCAAAGGATATTGTCAGAAGTGGGATTAAGAGTGCGACATAACCCTTTATCTTGCCAAGAACGGACTCTTCTCCAAGGTCAAGCCCGCGCGCTTTTTGCGCTTCCCTTATGCCTTCAATATCCGCAAAGACTAGCGCACTTGCGCGGTTTATGAAAATAAAAAGAAATATTAGTCCCTGAGGCAATCCCCGTCCAAATACCTTTACTTCCCCAAGCCTTTTTGCAAATGCGAGAGGATTTGTCGTCATGGAAAAAAGTACTGAGCTTCCAAACAGGCAAAAAAGCCTGAGTGCTGAAGTAAGTCCTGCCACAAGTGCATTCATCGAAAAATTCGGTGCAAAAGAGATTATCCCGGGGTCCATGGAATTAACCTGTCCTCCTGTAAAAAGAACTTGAATCACCAGTATCATGGGAACTGTCATTATCCAAAACCATTTGGTTTCGTGAGTAAATTTTCCAAGGACACCTGACTGCGCAGCAAGTATTATTATTGCAAAAAAGACTGCAACTTGGGCGAAGAATCCAAAGATTAAGGCAAAGGCCCAGACTATCAGTAGTAGCACAAGTTTTGTGCCAGGGCCCATATCAAAAAGGATTCCTTCCCCCCCCTCAAATTCGAATATGCCTTTCATTTCCTTATTTTCGCTTTGCCCCTTTCCATTACAATAGTCTTTTGTACAAGACTCTTGTACCATTCAGGATGGTGGGTTATTATCAATAAGGATACCCCGCTTTCCTTTAATGCAAAAAGGTAATCAAGAAGTTCAAGCCTGCCTGGATAATCAAGATAGGCCATAGGCTCATCAAGTATTGCAAGTTTTGGTTTTGTCGCAAGGGCTGCGCCAAGTGCCACACGTTGTTTTTCACCGCCGGAAAGAGCCTGTGGGTTACGGTTTATCAGCGCCTTTATACCAAGTAACAATAGAACCTTTTCAATAGCCCTTTCTGAGAGCTCTTCGTCTACAAGCGAAAGTGAGAATTCTATTTCCTCTCTAACGGTGGATTTGAAAAGTTGTCTTTCTGGATTCTGAAAGAGGTATGCGACATTTCTTGCTATTTCCCTTTGGCTGTATGTACTTACGTCCCTGCCCAATACTTCAAGCTTGCCTTCTTGTGTGCCAAGAAGCTTTATTAAGTGCTTTGCAAGCGTGGTTTTTCCTGAGCCGTTTGCACCAAGCAACAGTGTGCATTCACCCAAATTAAGCTCCAAATCCACATCATCAAGAATCTTTTCCCCTTTAGCCTTCCCCTTCTTAGCTTCGTCAAAACTAAAAGAAACGCCGTCAAATATTGCAACAGTTCCCAGATTCTTCGGCTTTACTTTCTTTTTTATAACCGGCGTGTCATTAAGCGGTTCGACTCCAAGCTTCGCGCAAGATTCTGAGCTCAAAAAGTTTCTTTCCCTGGTTTCTTTCTGAAGTTTTCCTTTCCAGAGAAACATGAATCGATTGCCAAGTGCGGCAAGCTCTGTGTCATGAGTCACAAGTACTATTGTTGTCCCTTCCCCATGAAGTTTTTTTAATAATTCCCGCAAATCGCACCTTTCTTTTGGATCAAGCTGGCTTGCAGGCTCATCAAGGATGAGTGCTTTTGGTCCGACGCATAGAATAGAGGCTATCACGCATTTTTGTTTTTCGCCCTCACTCATCGTTGCAAACGGCTTTTTGAAAAGATGGCTTATCCCAAGCCGCAAAGCCGTTTCTTTTGCCCTTTTTTGCGGTAGGCCCATATTATCAAGGACAAACTCCATTTCCTCCATTGGTGTCGGAAAAAATATCTGCGAATTATAATCCTGAAGGAGTATGCCAACATCCCTTGTTATCTCGCCGACTTTTAGTCCCAGAGTGGATTTTCCTTTCACAAGGACATCGCCCTCAAATGAGCCGAAAAAGAAGTTTGGAATAAGTCCGCACATTGCCATTGCAAGTGTTGTTTTCCCTGAGCCGTTTGCTCCAAGGATTGATACAAAATCTCCCGTAAAAACTGAGGTTGAGACTTTTTTTAGGGCCTTTTCTCTTGCCCCGTCAAAAGCAAAAGAAAGTTCCCTTACATCTATTAACTTTTCAGGAATGTCCCTTCCTACGAGTGTTTTTGAACTTACTCGTTTCGTTGTATCATCCACCTGGTTTTAGGGTTTTTATCCATTGCAATAACAATCGGAACGGTTATTCCGGTTGAGACCAATGCGACTACAATTCGTTCTATTATGGATACATAAAACCCGACAGTAAACATAGGGGCAACATCCGAAGCGCTCATACCAACTGCTGAATACCCATACCAGCCAAATAGCGTATTTCCGACCATTCCATCAATCTGCAAGCCGACAAAAGATATCAGAAAGATTGCAACAATAAGCCATTTTATATTAAGTTTCTTTCCAAAGGCTTTTCCCGCAAGAATTGCGGCAGGAATTGCAAGGAATACTGAAACGAGCTTGTCTGAAACCGTCCACAAGGGTACTTCTGCCCCGCCCGGTGAGAGGAAGAAAAGCGCAAAGACGATAAGCCCGAAGATGACAACAGGTATCCACTTCTTTTGTACGAGAAGCCCTATTGAAAGCGCGCCTGCGGCCATAGGCAAAAAACCAAGTTGCAGGAAAAGCGCATTTGGCGATACAAAATTCCAAATGACCGAGCCAAGAACAACCCCTAAAGCGCCCAATAGCAAAACTGAGCCTATAGTTCCCCCAATCGTTTCCATTACTGCCGATAAATTTATGTAGCCAATAGAGGGCAAGGGCACAATCATCAAAACAAGAGTTATCGCGGCAAAGACGCCGACTGTCGTTATCTTAAGTGAATATGGCACTATCCGCCTTACTGTCGTTTCCATTTTTTATCTATGTACTTTTTTACAATACCATGTAATTTATTACACAGTTTTTTAAGTTAGTAGTATAAAAATATATCTAAGTCAAAATGACAGAAATTCCATGCATAGTATTTTTACCCGCAGAATCAAAGGCAAGATCCGAATTACTTGAAGGTTTTTTCGGCTCCAAAGTAAATGTCAAGATATTGTCCCTGTTTTTTTCAGAGGACTGTTTTGGCGTTAAGGAAAAAGTCTACCAGCAAGATATAATAGCTGCGCTCCCATATTCTAACAAGACAGTAATCCAGCATATATCTGAACTTTCAAGGATAGGCGTTCTTAACGAGGGAATGGAAAAAGTGCGAGGCTGGAAGAAATATCTTTTTGTCCCGGAAAAAATGCACTGGCTCGTACTTCTCTTACAGGACCCAAAGGATACAAGCAAGGGAAATGAACCGTTCAGGCGCGCGATGAAAGAGTTTACAATGGATTTTCTAAAACGTGTTCGAGAGCTTATTGATGACGGCGTTCTTGATGAGTCCGAAGTCAATTCTGCCCTTAGTCTAAAATCCCCCAAGAAGAATTAAGCTCTTTTTCTGAGTCAAGTAAAAGAGTCATGTAGTCAAGTTCAAGACTGGTCATCTCTTTGTCCTTTTTCCTTAGCCACTCAGCAAGCCAGGCGAATCTAAGTGCAAGAACGGTTTTGGTAAAATTCTCCCAACCCACATTTTCTCCAAAGCCCCCCTCGCAGAGATTTTTAATAAAGGCAGGACATGCACCCTTTTTTAGACCAGCCGGATTTTCTATCCCAAAGCATCCAACCATGTTTGCAACATCGTAAAGTTCGGGCTTATATCCGCAAAACTCCCAGTCAATGACCGCGTTTATCGATTCTTCACCCCAAATGACATTTAGTGCGTGAAAGTCGCCATGACAAAAGGATGTTGGCAACTTGTGGTAATTCTCAAAAAAGCCATCCTCTTTTCGCAAGTAGCTAAAAATGGGACTAACCTGCGGCAGGATGTAGGGGTCATTTAGCATGACATCCCGGTAAATCTTAAAGCAATACGCTTTAAGGTCAAAGACTGCGTCCTTTCCAAAAGAACTAACCTCATCACTCTTTTTTCCAAGCGCAATTAACCAATCTGAAAGAAGCTTGCCGCGCCATTCGTCATAGATGTAATCCGGTCGCGTGAGCTCTAGACCCTCTATAAACGGAGAAAGCATCCAGAATCTGCCATCTGCTTCCCCCACAAATTCCCCAGCTTCACTTTTGAGGTAGGGAAACACGGCGTTTAGTCCGTTTGAAGAAAGTTCCTCCTGGGCTTGCGCAATTCTTTTTCTTGTGGATATCTGGAAGGGCCAGATTTCTTCAAGAAGGAATTTTTCAGAAGAGTCACTCTTAACAACACTACGCCACTCGCTTCGTTCAGGACTCCCATGAATCTCTATTTTTTCACAGAGTTCACCGGAAATCCCCCACTTGCCAAGGGCGTTAGACACATCCATAAAAACTCAGGATTTCTTTTCCTTAATGGTTATTTTAAGCTCGTCAAGCTGCTTGTTTGAAACTGCATCCGGAGCTTCTTCCATTAAGCTTTGGGCGGCTTTGTTCTTCGGGAATGCCATGACTTCTCTTATTGACTCTTCACCCGCAAGTATTGCAACTACTCTATCAAGCCCAAAGGCGATTCCTCCGTGAGGTGGCGCCCCATAAGTAAAAGCATTCATTAAAAACCCGAATTTCTCCTGAGCTTCTTCTACGCTAATCCCAAGAGCCTTAAACATCTTTTCCTGAATATCCCTCTGATGTATTCTTATGCTTCCCCCACCGAGTTCTACTCCGTTTAAGGCAAGGTCATAGGCCTTTGAACACACTTTCCCGGGGTCAGACTCAAGGAACTTTAAATCTTCTTCATATGGCGCTGTAAACGGGTGGTGCACTGCCACATGGCGTTCTGCATCTTCGTCCCAGTCAAAAAGCGGGAAGTCAATAACCCAAACAAACTTATACTCCTCAGAATCCAGGAGATTAAGGCGGCGCGCAAGCTCGCATCTGAGCGCTCCTAAAGAGTCATGCACAGTCTTATGCTTATCGGCGACAAAGAGAAGCAGGTCTCCTTTTTCTGCGCCAGTTACTTCTACTAGTTTCTTCTGATTATCTTCATTAAGGAATTTTACTATTGATGACTCGAGATTGCCTTCTTCTGAGACTTTTATCCAGGCAAGGCCTTTTGCTCCATATATCGCAACAAACTTCGTCAGTCCGTCAATGTCCTTTCTTGAAAAGCTTGCGCATCCTTTGGCGTTTATACAGCGAATACAACCACCCAGTTCAATGGCTTTATTAAAAACTCCGAAGTCACAGCCTTTAATGGCGTCTTCAACATCGATAAGTTCCATTCCAAAGCGCAAATCAGGTTTGTCTGAACCAAAGCGCGCCATAGCCTCAGCGTACTTCATACGTGGGAATGGAGTCTTTAAGTCAACGCCTTTTGCGTCTTTCCAGATACGGGTAATCATTCCTTCCATTAACTCAAGGATATCTTCAACCTCAACAAAGCTCATCTCAAGGTCTATCTGAGTAAATTCAGGCTGGCGGTCTGCGCGTAAATCTTCATCTCTGAAGCACTTTGCAAACTGGACGTACCTGTCAAAGCCAGACACCATAAGAAGCTGTTTGAAAAGCTGAGGAGATTGCGGCAGCGCATAGAATTTTCCGGGATGAACCCTGCTTGGCACAAGATAGTCGCGTGCGCCTTCTGGCGTTGACTTGCCAAGTATCGGCGTTTCGATTTCAAGGAAGTCGTTATCACTTAGGTAATCGCGCGCCGCCTTTGTCACAACGTGCCTTAGAATCAAGTTTTTTTGCATGCGCTCGCGCCTAAGGTCAATATAACGGTATTTGAGCCTCAAATCCTCATTTACATCGGTACGGTCGTCAAGCTCAAAAGGAGGGGTTTTTGCCTCATTTAGTATCTTAAGTTCACTCGCGTCAAGCTCAATTTTTCCTGTTGCAAGTTTTGGGTTCTCCATCCCACCCGGCCTCTTTGCAACCGTGCCTGCAACTTCAATAACATATTCGCGGCCGAGGTCTTCGGCGAGCTTATGTGCGGTTTCTGATGTTTTTGGGTCAAAACATACCTGTGTAAGGCCGTACCTATCCCTTAAATCGATGAATATCACACCCCCGTGGTCACGTCTTGTATTGACCCACCCTTGGAGTAATGCTTTCTTCCCGGTATCTGATTCCCTAAGGTCTCCGCAATTGTGGCTGCGCTTCATTTTAGTTTGATTTTTGTTATGGCGTCTGCCGGGTGTTATCAGGCAACTGGCAAATATTATTTTGTATTTTTACTTTTGTAAGATATCAATCTCTACCCCCCGCAAAGTTCTGATATGAAGTTTCTTGTCCGTTCGTCTATATGTTTATCGAGTATAAACCTTAAAATAGATTCACCTTCCCAGCTAGGCTCTATTTTCATCTCAATAAGATTTGCGGGACGTACAATAGAACTCACCGTAGTCTTTAAATCCCAACCAGGAACGATTACAATAATTCTTTTCCCTAGTTTGTCCGAGAGTTCTTTTGCGACATAACCCCCTCTCCCGATTATTGCCGGAGCATCTTCTTCACTTGCAAATATCACAAGGCGAGTTTCAAAATCCCGCACTTCGCCAAATCCTTTTGCCTTGTGTTTGGCAAGAATCTGGGATAGAAGAACTTCAAGGGCTGAAACCTCTCCCTTTCGTACTTTTTCTTCACAGGATGCGCAAAGGACGCAGTCCTTAGCACAACTTTCACATATTGGAAAAGGCATTGCCTCTTAAAAAAGAAAAGATTATTTCTTTATCGAAATATCTATTGTCGAAACGTTTATCTTGCCACCCTCGTCAGCTTCAACTTGTTCGGTGTCAATGTCTATTCCCGATATCTCTGCACCACATTCAAAGCGGTTCTTTAGGAGTTGCACCACATCAACAGCCTTACTGATGCTTCGACCTCTTGCCTTTACATGGACTTCCTTTTCACCCTTATTAAGCTGTGTTATTGCTGCCATTACATAGTTCATGACAGGCTTTTTACCGACATAAATGACGTTGTCATCCATTTGGCGGCGTTTCTTCTTCCAGTCGGGTTTTGAATTCCTTTCTGATTTCTCTTTTGAATCATCCCTAACTGTTTCTACCACAGCTACTTTAGAAGTTTCTTCGTCCATTTTAAAAATAATAAAAAGACGCTTTACTCGACTTTGATAGCGCCCGCAGGGCAGGAGTTCTCGCAGTTCTTGCACATAACACAAGCGTCTGGATTCTTTACTTCGGCCTTGCCATCGACTATCTCAAAGACGCCGGCAGGACAAATGCTTACGCAGGCACCACAGCCCACACACCTTTCCTTATCTACTGTTACTGTCATTTTATTTTGTTGTCATCGTTTAAAAGGTTATTTAATTTAGTGGCCCTTTCCTAAAAAAGAGAAGGGGAGTTAATCCGTCCAGTATTATTTTTCCCCGAGTAAACGTACATTGCTTGAGTCAGGTAGTTTTGCCTCAGGCATATCCGGCAACTTTATGTTGCCAATCTTGGGTGGGGGTGTAGCACCTATACGATAAAATCGTTGAAATCCGTCTTCCCCCTTTTTGCGTATAAGGACAAAATCGTTTGTCGAACCCTTGGGCACCGTAATGCGCGCAAGCCGCCCTAATGCCAGTTCATTGAATTCAGCAGACAGCATAGTTCTTGGCATAAAGTATGGCGAAACCTTATGTCTGAGCTCCCAAATGGACTTTTTCCATTCTTCCCACCCTAAGTTATATTCTGGATCTTTTGGGTTTAGAAATATAATGGGCGTAAACATATCCGTAACCCCGAATTTCTCATTAATTTCCTTTCCAGTTATCTCTTCAGGTCTTTTAAACTGGACTAATTGACTTTTTTCTTCAGGACTCACATTTACAATATGACTTATCTCGCCGAATTTTTTAAAACCCCTGTGCAATACGCCATGTTTGTCAATAAAATAATTACTATCATGCGCCTTTACATGAATCTCTTCCCCAGGCGTAATCTTATATCCTGAAAATGTGACTATGGGTCCTTCCTCTTTGAGGTCAGCATGCATTTGAACCAGAGGGCCGCCTTCCTTATCACGCAATTCAAGGAGGTCGCCGTGAGAAACTGCGATGTCCTCACCCCCTAAAAGCCCTCTTCCGTTATGATAAACACGCGAAGATGCATTATCTGAATTTTGGGTATATCTAAATTCTTTTCCATAATTTCTAAACGTGCCCACCTTTGGATCAATTCCCACATAGGTTCTGCCTTTTTCCACAGGTAAAAGCATCCTTTGTCCTGGCAAATGACCATATTCTTCGGCTCTGTCTGAAAACGGCAGATGTATGCCGCCCTTAGTTTTTCTTTTGCCGACAGGAACTCGTTCTCCAGGTTTTATCTCCCTTGTGGCAAAGGCTCGATTGAACTCTGGCCTTACGTTAAATCTCTTTGCCGAGATATGAACTCTGGGTATAGGCATCTTATTTATTTTCCATAGGTTTTTGCATATGAACCTGCAGGTGAGCTAACTCTTCACCATTCATCCCATGGAATGTGAGTATTGCACCATGCCCCAAATCCACATGATTGCCCGGCAAGACCTCGCTTCCATTGAGCCTTGCATGGGATGACGGGTTTTCTGAAACTTGATGATATCTGATTCCGTTTTCAGTGGGAACAAAGGTCCCTGCGTGCCTACTTATCCCCTCATACAATGCTAAATCCTCGGGCGTAAGTCCCTCAAATTCATTGCGGAGTCCCTCTGTTTTAAGTTTCCTTATTCTTTGAAGGGCGCGTTCCTTCCCAGTTACTGCTATTGGTGAAAACGGCAAGTGTATACCTTCTGGATGCATCTTCCTACCTATGCGGGTCTCACCAGAGATATCTTTACTTCCAAGATAGTGCTTATCTCCAGCTCTTTTCATCATAACCGTTATTCTAGGCTTTGGCATCAGTTATTCTTACACGATAAAAGCTTAAAACCTTTACCCTGCGCCACCGCCACCGCCTCCTCCACCCCCACCACCGCCACCAGAGATGCCAGCTCCGCCAGCAGTAGCTGTGCTTGAAGCAAAAGAAGTCGAGAAACCTGAAATTGCGCTTGAAAATGATGAAGATGAGGCAAAGCTTGCCGCGCTTCCGGCAAATATCACGCCAGGATAAGCTTGGTTCTTTCCATACTCTTTAAATGCTGTGCCCATCGTGCGCTCAACCTTGTCTGCAACGCCAAGAGGGATTGAGTAAACGAGGTATTTTTCCCATAAAACTACGGCGTCTGCGTTCATATTCTTTATGTTACTTGCCTCCTTTAGGAACTTTCTTAGGCGCATCCAGCGAGTCCTGTCTTCTGCACCCTTTTTAGTTTCTGTCACAAGCGCGTTAGGGAATAGTAAAATCAGGGCTATTGCAGTACCGGCCATAGCAAAGACCGATGAAGGGGAAACAAATATTCCAAGGAAAAGAAGTCCGATACTTATACCGATAAAAAGAGCTATTGCCTTGTTAAAACCTTTTGGGATAAGTTCTAAGGACTTAGCATATTTGCTTGCACCTTCTTTCCAATCGTTAAAGAATGACTGGGCATTACTTTGGTCGTTTTTCAGCCATTTCTCCCATTCTTTTAAGGTGAGGCTTTTTGAGTCGGAACTTGCGACCTTTTTTGTCATGCTAAAAAAGCCATTCTTTTCCCAACCAAATCTTGCCGCGTGGTTTATTTCCCTGAAAAGAACCTTCTCACTGGGCGTTAGACCTGCTCCGCTTTCATTAATTATATTTAAGCTATAATCTTTTTTGCCCTCACCCGTCTTTTCAATCTTCATCTTGCCGCGCGTGCAGATGTCAAGAACGTCAGCTGCCATGCATTTGACGTTTGGCGCGCGTCCCCATCCGGAGAGAAGGACACCTAACGTGGCAGGACCATAGTCACCCGGAATCTCACGCTCAAATATATCTTTGTTCTCGGTTTTCCAGTGTGACACAAAACGCCTGTTGCAGATTACAAAAAGAGCTATTTCAATTGCGACAAAAATCGCAGTTAAGACATAATCTGGTTTGAAAAGTGTTGAAATAAAGACGACAAAGGAAGATATTAAGACGATAACAGCTATTCTAACAATAATTGCCGAGTCATCCTTGCCTAAAAGAGTAACTGCGATACCCACAAAAAGGAGAATGAAGGCTCCCGGTAAAAGAAAAAGCATAACAGAGAATATTTCTGCGTTTAATTCGTCAATTTTCTCAAAGCTATCCTCCTGTGCTTCTATTGCATTAAGTCCGCTTCCCGATTTTTGGATTGCGTAAGCTCCAGTTATCATGTCGCTTGGGATGGCAAGTCGGAGTTCAACATAGGTATTACTTTGCACGCCCAAGACCTCAAAAAGATAAGTCTTGTTATCATCTAAGAGACCCCATTTCGCATCAGCGTAGCGTTCACCTTCAACATGGCGCCAGGCGTAAAGCTCATCTGGATTGACTTTCCCAGGGAGATTAACAGAGACAAGGAGATCGCCAATGGAATGGTCCCACTCATCACCCCAAACCTTCCAGTAGAAATCGGCCACATCATCATATTTTGTAACTGCGCCAGTTAGGGTGTAACTTATCTCAAAGTCCTTAGGTTCGCTGTTTGCAGAATAATACCAGGTTATCCTGTCATATCCACCTTCGCCTTTTGTATCAACTACAAGTTTTTTCCTTGGCCCAGAAACATCATAAGCCACAACATCTTTTATCTGCCAGGAGCCTTTTGGAATATCAAGATAAGCAAAAGAGAAATCACCGTTAAAATCGTAGGCTATTGTCTGCTTGACAAGGACGCGCCCATCAGGAAGAATATCATAATTTACATCAGCGCTTTTGAGGGAATAACTTTTGCCAAGTGCAAAGGGACATAACAAGAGTATTGCAAAAACCAGAACAATGATTTTTTTATTCACATTAATAATTTGCTTTGGACACTAAAAAATTAGTCCTAATGGTTTTAGTCTGTAAGTCAGGTAAATTAGTAAAAGATGTCTCCGATTCCCAAAAAGAAAGTCAGCAGAAAACTCAAGCCAAAAATTCGCCTGGGCTCTGAAGCAAAGACAAAAAGAGCGTTATTCTCTAAACCGGGATGGATAAGTGAGGAGATGGTCGGGAAAGCTAATAAGCGTCCCTTAGCAACAACTAAGATGCCGATATGTTCATCAGTAGTTGTGCAGGCGAAAAGCAGGAGAAAGGACAAGCCAGTATTCTTGTATCACGTATATCCCATAAAAGTTATGTTATTTGACTCTAATGGCAAAATTGATAATGGAGCTTATAAAAGATTCATAACAGGTGGCAATGGCAGTAAGACAATAAGGCAGGCAGTACATACTTTTTCAAAGAGCGCTAAAGACTGGGAAAAGATGCCAAAAGAAGAGCGGGCAGAAAAGCTAAGGACAATAAAAGAAAAACTAAAAAAAGGTGAACCCATCAAGGTCCATGATATTCCACATAATGAAGTAATCTTGCAAATGGCAAGTGCCGCAAGGGAGCTTTCCCCCAAAAGTGCAAAGATAGAGATGACGGGGATAAAAGGTGACCCATTGCCTCACAGGTTCGGATTCGTGCTGCCAGAATCCAAAAAAGCATATGAGTCTATTGGTGAAGTGGGAAAGAAACTAAAAGAAGACGGGATAATTGACAATCTGCATTTGCGTGGCAGTACTGCTAAAAACAAAAAAAAGGCACCAGGTGTTGTAACGGTCCACCCAGGGGGCAGGATATACAGGGGATATGTTAAGCCTAATGAGTTGTAAGAATTTATCTTAAAGTTTAACAATAGAACTGCTATCGTCTTCCCTTCTTGTAGTCAACAAGCAGGTCGTGGAGATCTCGCGCATTTACCTCTTTTTTTCTGCCACACGCCTTTTTGATGTCATCTGGGTAAACAAAAAAGAGACCTTCCCAGCGTATTATGTTAATATCATCTGCAACGCAGTTTGGCATTAAAGAATCTATTTTCTCCTGGGATATTATTGCCCCGACCCTGCGGGACTCGAGGAACCTTAGACCATTTCCATCCCATTTCTTACTTCTTGCAAAGACAAAGTCCCCTGTTTTGGGCTCTATTGCGTTTTTGATTTCAAAATATTCAAGGCTTGGTACTTCCTTTACTATCGCAAGTTTCCCTTTTGCAACAAGACGCATCAGTTCTCTAGCCTCACGCCCAGCTTCCCTTAGAATCCTTTTTACATCAGGCCCCTTGTTTTTTCTTTGAAGACGCAGGTTCTCAGCCTCAAGCTCCCTTATTTTCTTTTGGAGTGATTTTATCTGCGCCTCCAGTTCGCATGTCCTGTCTTTTGAAGCAGAATCTTCAGTCCTTTCAAAAATATCTGATACTTCCTCTCCATTTAAGACGCGCGCCTTTGTTTTTTCAAGCTCACATTCTATTTGCTTTTCCACCCTTCGCATCTTGTTCTGAAAGTTATTGAATGCATAGATTGCCGCCGCAAGAGAGTCCCGTTCGTGGTCGTTTGTAGTCAGGTTTCCTGCAAGCTCACGCTTTTTTTCGACTAAGAGGTCTTCGGCCGGACTAAATACTTGCACGCCAAGAATCGAACCCAGTTTAGACACATAGGCAGGGATTTCCTTTTTGTCTGTTGCAAGAACAACGGGCATGCCCCAAGAAGCTATTTTAAGGACAGTTTCATCTATTCCGATATTGCGCGCGCTGTAAACATCTACAAGCTCGCCGTTTAAATCTATTGCAGATATTCCAACGCTTGTTCCAGGGTCAATACCGACAATAAGCTCCTTTTCCATTTAAGAAGTTATTAAGGAGTTCTTGTCCATTCGACCGCGTTAAGAAGTATTCCTGGTGTGATGCCCGGGTCGTATGAAAAGTAAGCTACAGCGCCCCCAACATTCATTCCGCTTGCAATGACTGCAGGGACGTAGCCTTCAGTTGTGTTGACAATCATAATGACCTCTCCTGAGCCCTGCGGGACCGTCTTAAACACGCGGTTTCCACCAAGGTCAATTCCCTTTATTTTTATTCCTTTTGCAATGGGGTGGTTATAATCCCTTATCATTATTTCTGATGCGTTTGCAATCTCAGAGATGCCTTCCCATTCTCCGACAATCATTGCAGGAACAGGGATTCCTTCTCCGACAGGCCAGCTCCATCCTGCAACATTCTTATATTCCTTATGCTTTGAGCCAGTATCCTCTGTTACAATCAGGCTTCCGCCATTTTCTACAAAAGAGCCGATTGCCGTTCTTGCGTTCATGTCAAAATACGGGTCGCCTTGCAAAAGCACGACATCATAATCATCAAGAAGGCTTGCTGTTATTGTGGCTGGTGCCAAGTAACCATGATAATGTATGCCACGCTCCTTTGTAGCATTGTTTGACAGGGCATCTGCAACTGAAACCGTGGGAACCCCCACTACAATAATATCAATAGGCCCCGTGCTTCCGTTGCCTCCGCTTAAGTCAAGACTCGTGCTGTCATCTCCGCTTGTGCTGATTGTTACTGAGACCCCCTTAGCAAGTTCGAGTTCAGGCTCTGGGATAACGAGATTTATTTCAGAAATGACATTATTTTCAGGAAGGATGAAATTCTGTTCGCCAATACCAAAGACAACAAGGCTTGCTATCGACATTACAATCGCGGCGATTATTGGTATTTCCATCCTCTTTTTCTCTTTATTAGCTATCGCTAGAGAGCATAAAAACAATAGAAAAAGATTAAAAGAAAAAAATAAAAAAAGATGCAGGGATTATTAAATCCCCGACAAGTACTTTATTGTTCCAAGAAGGATTGCGGGTGTTGTACCTGGGTCGTATGCGAAGTACATAACTTTACCCATTCCGCCACCGCCTTCGATTATACCCGGAACTGTTCCCTCATTAGTCTTAATTGCCGCAATGACATTACCGTCTGATGTGACTTTAAGAACCTGAGTTGGTGTATCAAAGTGCGCTCCAACCTGTTTTAGACCTTGTGCAATCGGGTGGTTTGGATCTGCCCAGAGCATATCTGCACCATAAGTCCAGTCGCTCCAGCCTGCCCATTCACCTACAATCTTTACAGGTACTGGGATTCCATCACCAGCTGGCCAGCTCCAGCCTGCCACATTCTGATACTGTGGGTGCTTTGAGCCTGCGTCACCGACAACAACTAGCTTTCCACCGCTTGTAACATATTCGTTTATTGCTTCACGGGTGTTCATGTCAAAAGCAGGGTCACCTTGAAGAACTACAACATCGTAGTTTGCAAGCATCTCCGGAGTTATGAAATCCGGGTCAAAGTTAATGGGATAGCTTATCCCCGCCATCGAGGCCTCTTTAGAGGATAGAGTTCTCACTACATCTGAGCTTGGGACTCCTACTACCATTACGTCTGCTCCACCGCCGCATCCGACAGGTACAACGCAGGGGATTATTCCCAAAAACTGCAATACGAAGAACGCGACTACAATCAAGAGTATCAGAGGGAGAATTCCTTCTGCACTACTGAACTTTTTTCCGCCGCCGCCATAATATGCGTACGGGTCACCGGGGTATGCTTCCATTTTATTGGTGTTATTTATTTATTATATAAGCTTGTTATTTTAAGTGGGTAAAGAATAAAAAAGCTTACATGCATTAAGATTTATGATAATTTACTTTTTTCTATGTTTTTTCAAATTAACTGGGGCTAAAATATTTATTAAAATGGATCTTGAGATATCAGCTACAGACTCATTAAACGGCACAGTAAAAGCGCCGCCGTCAAAAAGCTGTACACACAGGGCAATAATGCTTGCCGGGCTTTCTAATGGAGAATGCAAGGTAAAAGACCCTTTGATGTCTGCTGACCCTATATCAACGATTGGGGCAATGCGCCTTGCTGGAGCAAAGATAAGCAAAGTTGAAGATTACCTTGATATAACCGGCAATGGCGGTGATATAACTGCGCCAGACTTTGTAGATGTTGGAAATAGCGGCACGACAATGAGGATTCTTACCTCAATATTTTCACTATGCAGCAAAAAGGTCGTTCTTGATGGGGATGAATCCATAAGAAAAAGACCTATGGGCCCCCTTCTTGATGCCCTTGAGGGCGTAGGAGTAACAACAAGCTCAAAAGATGCTTGCCCACCAATAAGCGTCAAAGGTCCAATTACTGGCGACATTATAAAGATAAGGGGAGACCTTAGTTCACAATATATTTCAGGCCTTCTTATGGCAGCACCCCTAAGGGATGTTGACACAACTACAATCGAAATAACAACAGAACTCAAATCGCGCCCATATCTCGACTTAACTCTTGAAGCATTACGTGTGTTTGGCATAGAGCTAAAAAACGAGGATTATAAGACATTTACAATACCTGGACGTCAAATCCTGTCTGCTGACGAGTACCTTGTCGAAGGGGATTATTCGGGTGCGGCATTTGTTCTTGGCGCAGCTGCCCTTACCGATTCAAAAGTAACTGTAAGAAATCTTCTTGACGATTCCCGTCAAGGGGACAGGTACTTCCTTGAAATCCTTGAGATGATGGGGGCTAAAATCGAAAGAACCGCAGATACTGCAACAGTATTTGGGGGAAAGCGCTTAAGGGGAATTGAAGTCGATCTTTCTCAGACGCCGGATTTGCTCCCGATAACAGCTGTCATGTGCGCCCTTGCAGAGGGCAAAAGCAGGATATTTAATGTAGAACATGCACGCATAAAGGAATGCGACAGGATAAACGCTATGACAAAAGGCCTGCAAAAGATGGGCGTGAAAATACAAGAGCGACGCGATGGCATGGTAATAGAAGGTCTTGGGAATCTAGGGCGTAATCTGGAGTCTGCCAAAATCGAGAGCTTTTCAGACCATAGGATAGTAATGGCGTTTGCAGTGGCAGGATTGCGTGCTAAAGGAAAAACGCTAATAGATAACGGGGAATCTGTTGCAGTATCATTCCCGGAGTTTATCTCGGTTATGCGTGGAATAGGGGCAGACCTTTCGCTTAATGAGGCTTAGTGCTTGTTCAGCCTGTTTAAGGTCAATATGAATTCGCCTTTTAATTCTTCTTTTTCTTCTTCTGATAGATTAGAATAAGAGTCTATCTTTGAAAAAAGGACGGTAAGTTCCTTTTTTTCTGTCCTTATGTCAAGAAGTTCTAAAAGCTTGTCTGCGATGTCTGTAAGGCGATTAAGCCATGAGAGGATGTTTTCAAGTATGAATTTGTTCTTATTGTATTTTGAATCAACATTGACTGATGCGAAATAAAGTTCGTGCCTATTGTCCTCAAGAATTCGTATATAGTATGAAGCGTCTTTATCAAAGTATTCGTTTTTGATGCAAAGTGTTTTACAGACAGTATTGCCGATTTCTGAAAGTTCTTTATAAAGCCCAATAAAGTCCTCAGTATATTTGTTTGCAGGAATCGTAGCAAGCTCTATCTTATCAGAATTCTTAAGTTTGTCTTCTATTCTTGTTTTTACATCCGAGGCTGCCGTACGAATCATAAAGATTCTTGCGCGACTCTTCTTTATCTTGTCCATTAAACTTAAGAAAACAAAGCTAGTCGTCAAGTAGCTCGACTATGGCTGATGTGTTTATGAGTTGAGTCTCACCGCCTTCTGTAAAGACTGCCGCCCATATACTGTGGTTCCCGGGGGTCACTCCCGAACATTTCGAGCAGTAAGGCATATTGGTTTTTGTCTCAATGGAGTTTGGACCTTGTGCAAGGGTCATGATTTCTGTTCTCTTTACTGTCCATCCCCCTATCTTGTTTTTTATGCCAAAGAACTTTATTGTAGCGTTGTTAATAGCTTCCGGAGCACTCACATTTATTGTAAGCATGACATTATCCCCCTCGCCATATGCATCTTTGTCTGTAGAAAGGCTCATCTTTAAGGTTTCTGGCTCTTTTGTCACAAAAATCACGGCATCATCAGGTATTTGAGCCATAGCAAGAACTTCCTTTCTCTCGTCTCGCAGATCTCTTGGACTTGGAGTCAGGAGTAGTGCAAGGAACAAACCGATAATTATGATGGAGCCTATCACAATAGGCAGGTTATTTGCCACAAAACCTCGCTTTGGAGAATCGACAACAGCGGTTTTTGCAGGATTCTCTTCTGACATTTTCATATTCTTTGTAAAAATAAGACGGGAAATTATAAGTCAATACTATTTAAATTACTCTCCTTAGGGTTTCATAGTCAAAACAGTCAAGATTATCTGATATAACATCCGGGTTTTCTAAGTTCAGTTCTTTTCTTTCAAAGGGTCCTGTGCAGACTGCAAGGACTCTCATCCCGGCGGCCTTTGCCGCCTGAATTCCATATATGGAGTCTTCAATCACCCAAGTTTCCTTAATCGGTTCACCAAGAAGCTTTGCGCACATTAAAAACCCTTCAGGGTCGGGTTTTGCCCGGGCGACATCTTCTCCCGTGACTATAGCATCAAAAAGTCCCTCTATTCCAAGATCAGAAAGCAGATTTCCGTATTTGTAAGGTCTAGATGAGGTTGTAAGCCCGACTTTTATATCTAGGCGCCTTAGTTTGTCAATGAGTTCTATTGCCCCAGGAAGTATTATGACCTTTTTTATATCCTTCCGGTAACGCTCACCTATTTTTGAGATAATATCATTCATCTCTTCTTCACTAGGTTCAAGACCAAGGTCCAAAAGGACGTTTTTCATTATATCCCTTGAGGATTTCCCGAACTGCTTTGCTATTTTTTCCCTTTGGGGCCGCAAGCCAAGCTCGCGCTCCATAATCTCCACATAGGCCCCAAGGTATATGGGCGTTGAATCGATTATCGTCCCGTCAAGATCAAATATCACGGCTTTCATATTAGGCGGTAGCTACCATAAGGAGAAGTATCATGTCGTAGGTGACATGGGTTATGATACAAGGAATCGTCCCTGCGACCTTTCTTTCTATCCCATATACGCAACTCATGATAAAGAGTATGGCCAAAAGGAAGAGATTTGGATACTGTATGTGAAGTGCGACAAATACGATTGAAGTGAATATTATTCCAAGCCTTGGTTGCATCGCACCACGAAAAAGGAGCTCTTCAGAGATGCCTGCAAGAAGCGCGAAAAATATGGCAGTAACAATACTTATCCCCCCAAGCATGGCCGCTGTCGGATCCTCTTCTACCTCAAGAATGCCCATGTCATCCCCGACAAACATACGCGAAACAACACTGCTTGAAACTAATACCATAAAGAGCACGCCAACAAAAGCTATTGAGATTCCGATTTCCTTAACTGTGGGACGCTTTAAACCCAGGCGGAGTGTTGCTGCCTTAAAACTCTTTCTTGAAAGCCAGCCAACGCCGATAAAAGAGGCGATTATCAGGATTAAGTCCTGGATAGTAACGCCAAGTGCGGCATTCCCGGAACTGCTTGCAGAGTCTATTATCTCGGCCTGACTGCTTGTTGCCATGACTCCAAAACCCGCCCCGAAAAGAAGCATGCTGATGATTATCACTGTTGCATGCAGCCAGTTGTCAGGATTAATCGGAATCAAACGGGATATCGCCTGCCTGAAGAATTTTACAAAAAATACGCTTGCAAGAACACAGCTTGTTATTATAACAACACCATATTGTGCGTGACCGGAATTTATTGCAAGGATTCCAACCAAGAACCAGAGTATGACTAAAATACCATTAGTTACCTTTGTTAATTTTTTTGCAAGCTCGTCCTTTAAGGAAAGGTTTGCAAGCCATAGCAAAAAGAGCGCCGGCAAGAAGACTAAAAATTCAATCATTTCAAGGAAGAATTGGAAAAGAACTTTAAAAAATAAAAAGAAAGGGGGAAAATCCCCCATCAGTTGGATTTACGCACTCAGGTCTATTATAGTTCCGTTTGGCGATGTCATCACACCAGTTGTCTTAATACTTGTACCACCCATATCAGACCAATCTTGGACAACCACAGTACCTTCAACAGTCTCTATTGTCGTCTTGGTGTGGCATGTGTCAACACCTTCTACTGTTTCAACACCGACTACTTCGACAAACACTTCACCCATGACCTCATCAGTCGTTGTAAAGTTCCCGACAGGACACCAACTTGAGTTACCTGCTAAGTTAGCCCCAAGGCCTTCAAGGTCCGCAGTGACTACATTTGCATCAGCAGGCAGTTCAAATACCGAATCTGCAACACTTGTGCTCTTACAACTTACATCATAAGTCATGTCAGTATCCGTTCCCATTGCAGAAAGCTGGTTTGCTATTTCTGATTTCATGTAAGTCTCAACGCCTGCTGCATCTAAACTAAGAAGCTTGTCCCAGTCCATATTGGCCTGTGCAAGAAGCTCTGAATCCTGTGAAAGGTTCATCTTTATCCAGTTGCCAGATGTCGGATCCTCAACATATATCACATCAGTATCATAAATCATCGTAGTGCTGGTTTTTTCTCCACCAAGCATAGTTAAGTCCATATCAACCGACATTGCAGCCTTTGAGGGCTTCCTTAATGCGAGTTCGTAACTTATGTCCATTCCCATCATACTTGCAGAAACGTCGCAAACAACATCACTTCCTGTTGTAATTGGGGTCTCAGGTATTACTGGACCCGGACCCATTGGGATTGTAATGTTTGTTTTCGGTATAACTGGCGGAGTACTCGGCCCGCTCGTCAGCATCACGGCGGCAATCGCAACACATGCGACTATCGCGACTAGGACTACTATCATTATTATCATCTGATTTTGTTGCATTTTAATTTAATTTGGCGTTATGAACCAAAATTTACCCTTCTTTAACAAAAGGTTTAATAAAAAAAAGCTCAATATACCTGCAATGTTAATTGGAATCGTGGGGGCACCCAATCAGGGGAAAAGTACTTTTTTTAATGCGGCAAGCTTAGCCGGAGCTGAGATGGCAGACTATCCGTTTACGACAATCGGAGCAAATCAAGGCGTTGGACACGCGAGGATAGAATGTGTCTGTCACGAGTTTAACACTCAGTGCACACCAAGACAAGGAATGTGTAAAGAGGGACAGAGGTTTGTTCCAATAACACTTCTTGATGTGGCGGGTCTTGTCCCCGATGCGCACACTGGAAAGGGCCTGGGCAACCAGTTTCTAAACGACCTTTCACGTGCATCAGCATTAATCCACGTAATAGATGCTTCAGGCCGGACAAACGATTGCGGGGAGAAAGTAACCGGACACAACCCGGCAGACACCGTGCGCTTTTTAGAACGCGAGATAGACTACTGGTACCTTGGCATACTTGAGAAGAACTGGGATAAGTTCGCCCGACGCATAAAACTGGAAAAAGGCAAGCTCTCAGAGCAGATAACAACACAGTTTGCAGGTCTTGGCGTGACTGAAAACCAAGTGCTTTTTGCAATGGAGAAATGCAAGCTTGGAGAAGACGCGACAACTTGGGGGCAAGATGCGCTCCTTGATTTTGCAACAAGCTTGCGGGAAATTGCAAAACCCATGATAATTGTTGCAAATAAGCTTGACCTTCCAGGCGCATATGAGAATTTCAAGAAACTAAAGGAAGAATTTCCAGAGTATCGCATAGTCCCATGCTCGGCAGAAAACGAACGCGCACTTCGCCTGGCAGAAAAGGCAGGAATGATAGAATATGTTCCGGGCGACTCGGACTTTAAGATAAAAGAAGGGGCAAATCTGAGCGATAAGCAAAAAGAGGCTCTTGAAAAGATTCGCGGGTACCTTAAGGAACATAAGGACACAGGAGTCCAACAGGCTCTAAACGAAGCGGTATTCGGCCTTCTTGGCATGATTGCAATATTCCCCGGAGGCGTTTCAAAACTCTGTGATTCTGAAGGGCGCATACTTCCAGACGTTTTCCTTCTCCCGCCGGGTTCTGAAGCAATAGATTTTGCTTACACTTTGCACTCTGATTTTGGAGATAAGTTCATCTGTGCAATTGATGTCAGGAGCAAGAAGCGCGTAGGAAAGGATCACAAGCTTGCCCATCGCGATGTGATGGAGCTTGTCTGCGGGAAGTAAGTTTTTACAAAACCCGCAAACCGCCCTTGTCAATCCTGATTAGATATGTGTTATCGCCTTGTTCTGTAAGGCGCATTTTTGGGATTGTAAGCTTTCTTTTGCCTTCTCCCTCTTCAAGGTATAACTTGATTATCCCGTCACTAAGAAAGGGAGTAAACATATCGGGATAGTCACCGTTAATCGCTTCACCCGTAAGGATTACTGTTGCGCCAAGCTCCTTTAGGCCTTCAATGAGCCTCTCGATTATAGTGCGCGTTTTATCTGAATCCACGATTTCTAAGGAACTAACCGAATCTATCGCAAGCGCTTTTGCCCCGGTCTCCTTAAGCTTTTCAAGAAGGAGGTTTATCCTCTCTTCAAGGTCGTTTGGTTTTTGTTTTGTCCCGAAGCGAAGTTCACGCGCCGAGATGATACTGACGCCATTTAAGCCAATTCCAAATTGCTCTGCCTGTATAAGGACGTCGGCAGTTTCTTCTTCAATGCAGACAAAGCTTGCGTCTTCTTTTTTGTTTGCCGCGCAAAACTGAGCGCAAAATATCGTCTTTCCAGTTCCCGGAGCTCCCGTCACAAGGACAATTGAGCCTTCCGGCACGCCGCCTGATATAAGCCTGTCAAGACCCGGGACCCCAGTTGGTATTCTTTTGGTTGCAGAAGCCATTTTCAGCTAGATTAGCCGTTCCTATTATATAAATGTTATATGATTGTTAATACTACGGTAGAAAAAGGTAAGTAGTTTGATAGTGTAATAGACATATGGAGTGGCAGTTGTATTCATTTGTCGTAAGGTCTAAGCAGAGAAAAGCAATCATTCTGGCGTTAAGGACGCCAATGACTCCCACCGAAATCGGGCATAAGACTGATATCAGACCATCTCACGTCAGCAGAACTCTTAGTGAGTTTAAGGAAAAGGGACTCGTAACATGCCTTACGCCCGAAGCCAAGATTGGACGAGTTTATGAATTAACAAAGGCTGGAAAAGAGGTTCTTGCCGAGCTTGAAAGTAAATCCTGAAAAAGCTTTTAATTCTCATACTGACTAAGTATGACGATTTCTTATCAAAATGAGCTTCTCTAAGGTCAATACGAAAAGTCTTGTTGTCATACCAAAGGCGATTCGCGACAAGGCAGGGATATCCCCCGGCGATTACCTTAATATAGAGTATGATTCTGAAGGAAAGGAAATCATAATGCGGAAAGTCGAGGATTTAGGCGACCTTTCCCGTGAAGTCTTTGGTATGTGGAAGAATAACGACTTTGAGATGAAAGCAAAAGTCGAACGTTTGAGTGCAGATGAAAGAATTGAGAAACTACTTAAAAGAAAGCTTCAGCAAAAGGGCGCTCCTTGATAGTAATGTTGTCGCAGAGTATCTCTCTGGCAACTCGAGAGCAAAAGCCTTTTTCGAAGAGCATGTGTTTTCAGGGGAGATGACTCCAGTTGTCTCTCCACGCGTAATTGCAGAGCTTTATGCATTCTGCAGGAATAAGCGCGAGGAAGCAGCTCTATCCCGCTGGCTTTCTGCTGCATTTGATTTTGCGGACGATAATTTTGAGGTTGCAAGCTTGGCAGGAAAGATAAAACGCGATAGTAAGCTTTCTGTTCCCAATGCAATGATTGCATCAAGTGCGATAGTCTATAAGATACCTCTTGTCACAACAGAACCCTCTGTGTACACGGCAACCGGGGTCAAGACATTTAAGCCCTGGCCGTAAGATTTAAGCCAAGCTCACTCTTTTACTATTTATATAATTTAAGGGATTAATTTACTTATCCCTTTTTAAATCCCAAAATGACAGGCGAACTATGGACAATAATCGAAATGGTACTGTGGTTTGCTGTAATACTGTTTCCGGCAGTCTTTATCATATGCGAGATTGTGCGCAAGATGTCTTCTGCGACCCTGGGCAAAAAGATTCTTTCGACAATTCTTGCTTCAGTCCTGATTTCCTTAGCATTTTATCCATTCATGGCCGCATTGATGGAATACACGGTTTTTGTTGAAACTGGAATTAATACGAACCTGACACTATTTCATTCTGATGTCGCAACGTATGTAATTATACTTTTGGGCATAATCGCAATATATGCGTTTTTCTTTTCCAAAAGGGAGGTGGGTGATGATGACTAGAAAAGGTCCATTACTCTCATTAAGCCTTTCTGTAATACTCCTTCTTGCAATAATACCCAGTGGGTTTTCTGCAAATGATACTGCCTCAACGACATTCGGCTCTGAGTCCTTAACCGGCACGCGCTCTTTTGACTGTCCCATTGCGCGCTTGACAATGGATGAGCGAAAAACAATAAAAAACAGCCTTTATGCCGAGGGTTTCCAGACAAGAACAGATATTGCCTCCACTCCGGGCAAAGCGACACTTGAAACCAATACAAAGCTGGCTCTGGCAAAAACACCAGAACAGATTGCAGCTGAGTTTAACAACAAGACAGACCCCAATTCAGAAGATGCCAAAATAGAGGAAAATGATATAGGGACGCCTGATGGCATGCGAAAATATGATTATAACGCAGGATGTGTTTCACCTGACGAGTTCTTCTTTAAGTCTTCAACCGATTCACCGTACTTTGCGGCAGTAAAAGGCAAGACAACACGCGTTTCATATTGCGATGGAGGAGCAAGTGAGTGTGCGCCTGAAATCACCGCAAACAAGACTCTGCGTGAAACAGCAAACCAAGCTCTTGATTTCGGAAAAAGTCTTGTAGGGCTTGACCACGACACGATACTTGCGACAAACGGGTTTGAGTTCTATGAGAAAAACGGTATGTTCTCGCCGACAACTTATTCAACCATGATATATTCAAACGTACAAAAAGTCTATGACAATTTCCTTCCTGTTTCCTTTGCAGTTTCACTTTTCATACCAATGCCAATAACCCCGACACAGCTAAAGACTGCCGGGCAAAAAGTAAGCAGTCTTGTAACAGACCTTACAAACAGTATCACAAAGATGGGCAAGTCACTTGTCCCAAGGACAGCTGATGATATTGCCGCTGCTGCAAGCAAGGCACTAGGTTCTGGTGCTGACGAGAGCATATTCCTCTCACGCTCGATTGCAAACAAGATGAATAGTTTTGATGATGCAATAAGCATGGGCAGGACATCAGGAACAATCCCTGTAAACGCATATGACGATTTATTGGGAGTCCTTGACGACGGGGCAGAGCTTGCAAAATTAAAAACCAGTGCACTTGATGATGTGGCAAGAGTACTAGGTATGTCACCTGATGAAGCTGCAAAGCTGAATTCACTATCCGTAAATGAACTCAGAACACACCTTGCAACACTTGCTGATAACAAGGGAAGTAAAGCCGCAATCACAAACGCCCGTCAGTTAATAGACAGCTTTGCGACAGTAAAGAATGCAGAGGCTATTGAAGCCCTGCAAAAGGCTGAACTTGCATCACTTGTCAATGCAGGATCGATTACAAAGGTAGAGGCACAAGCACTTTTGAAAAACAGCTACATAAAATTCAGCGACGAGATTAGCGATGTACAAAAGCTTCTTAGCGATGCGGCAGGGGGAGGTTCTGTAGGTGCTGCACGCAAGGCGGAGTTCCTAACATTGATTGAGACAAAAATAAAGACAACAGGTCTTGAGGGTAGGACAAGTGCCTATGAGACAGCAGAGAACCTTTATAATACTTACCTAGCACAAGTGATGGCAGGAAGTGGCTCGGATGATGCATTCAAGGCAGTATCAGGACAGCTTAAAACTTATGGAGTCACGAGTCTTGATGCCGACATAAATCTTATTCTAAACGGTCAGGCTGGATCCTTTACCAAACAAGCCCAAACACTCGCCGAAGAGATTACGGCTGGTGCAAAAGAGGCGGGCCAACTTGGTTATCTAACTGCCGCAGAAGAAGGGATGTTTAAGAAAATGGGCCGGATGGTAGTGGGCCAGACGACTACTAAAAAACAAAAGGTCCTGCAAGGGATATATGAGCTTTTAATAGTCAAGAACGCGGCATTCACAGAAGCAGACAGAGTGGGTTCAAAACAAACAATATTTAAAGTCTCACCAGAAGCAAGGTCTCAGGAGAATATAGATAATTACTTAAACGGTATCGACCCCTATATCGACATACTTGCAAACAGGAACTCTTATCTTGACGGCTGGGCAAACCTCCTTAGCTTTATAGCTATCCCAGATTTCCTTAACAACTGGGTTTCTATGATGCAGTGGCGTTTTTCAGGAGACCAGGACGTCCCTGATGTCGATTTAAATATCCAGTGTCGCGGCGATGGAAATGTCGTTAAAGACATGATATGGACTTTCAGGTCTGGGAAGGGCGATGAGAAATTCGTAACTTCTGCAGGGACAATTGACATGTCGCTTGCAAACGGAGTTCTTTTGGTAAAGACATCAGGCTCAGCACATAGCTACAATACGGAACTTGAAACAGACTCAAATTGTAACAAGGACGTTATCGTTGCAACTCACGGCGTTGATATAATCTCTGAGATTTGGGAAAGCAATGGATTCAGCGCTCAGGCGATAACAGACTTTATGAACCAGCTCACCGGAAAGAAGACTGCAACGAAAACAACAAAGCAGGGTGACGGGATAACCTTTGAAGGATATATCAACTTAGACCCGGGTGAAGAGCGTTGCCAGATGGGGTTCTCAGCAGGGGACACCAGCTTACTCGCTTCAGCAGGATTCGGTCTTGTGGCACAATCACTTCCATTAGTAGATCTTATCACCGCACCATATCTGTCATACCATATGAGTAATTGTATTGACATTAATTATTGGGTGCACATGACAGTAAAAGATGATTCTGGCGGCGCAACAGCTGTTGTAACAGATTTATTTAGCGGCGCAAATGTTTCTTCATTACTCGAAGGCTCATCAGCCGGGTCTGGCGAGGTAAGCGAGGTAAGCGAGGTTACTGCAAAAACTCCAACGGGTGCCGCAATTTCAACAGATCTTGACATGTCAGGAATTACACTTGACGGCAGCACGAAAGAAGAACTTGACCCAAATCTTGTTGCGGGCACAAAGACAACGTATTCAGGAAGCGGCAAGGATTTCCTCCAGCGCATAATAGACGGCGTTAATGGAACAGCAGAAAAAGTTCAGGATCTTATGCGTGAGCAGGATGCAAAGCGCATGAATAAGAACACATTCTGGTTCCGCGGAGAGTATCAAGAAGGATTTTTAGGGGCCCTTGAAGTAGAGAAGCTTTGTTATATATTCTTTGCAGGAACCTCATGGCAGCTTCCAAGTTCAAGTAAGATTTCAGAGCGTGCGATGGTCGATAACCGCGCACCTAATGGAAAAGACAAAACTGCAGTCATGATTGAAGATGGGGTAAAACCGATACTTAAAATCATAAAACAAGACGCGAACAACAAGACGCGAACCATCCTTGCAAAAGAGTACGACCCGCTAAGAATGGCAATCGACTCCCCAAGAGTCGGAACGATAATACCAAGTGATGCCAGCACGATAACTGTAAACACAGAATCAAAAGACATCCTTTTTAGAAGCGACCTTTCAGGGGCTGGCGCGAAGGCAGAACTTCACTCGGGCGAATATGGCTCAAGTGTGGATGTCACAAAAGTGATAAAATGCATAGTCGAGTATGTCAACGGTGTCCTTAACAAACAGTACTCTGAAGCAGAGCGCGACCGCGCGCTTGCCGAACTTGGAGAGATAACAAAAATCATATCAAAAGAAGGTTCACAAGTAGAAAAGGACGGAGAATACTTTGTCCTTGCCTCCCCTGCAGGAATTGTCAAAGGAAAGCGCATTGACATACGGCTTGATAAAACAATACTCCTTGATGGTATTGATACAAATCTTCATGTTGAAGTTTTGCACACAGAAAAAGGGCAGTTGATGTGGATTGATGGAACTGATACGCTTACTGTATGGCTTTATATCACTGGTTCAGGCAAGGCAACGGCATTCGGAGTCGATGAGGCCGGAACAAACAAGCTAATGGATAACACAGACTCTGATTCAGACGGCATCCCCGATTGGATAGAGTATTTAATGGGGCTTAATCCCTTTAATGCGGATTCAGATGGCGACGGCATACTTGACGGCGATGAGGATGAGGACGGCGACGGTGTCTCCAACAAGGATGAAGTACCTTATGTCTGTGACTTCCAGGGTCTGATGCTAGACTTAGGCCCAAATCTTGCACAGTACTTACAAACTATTGGTCCAATTTCATCATTTGAGACAACAGGTCACACAGTGACATTTATTGCAGACGATTCAGGCGGGACATGTACAAAATATATCCGGATGTGCGACAGGAAAAGCGGAGAGTGCGCAGACCCTGAAGAGATTGCAACAATTGATGTCGCGGCAAACATAATCTCTGTAAAGACTATTGACAAGCAGACAAAACTCTTGGAGATAGGGCTTGACGCCGAAGGCAACCCCACCTTAAAAGCAGTGCACACAGACGAGAACGGAAATGTCGTAAACGACATTGAGACTTTTGACTCAGAAGCTGTCGAGAAACTGCGCGGCGCAACAGGCGTTGCCGCATTTGACCCAAATACAGGACTTTGGACATTTTATAACGGCATGGACATCCCAAGGGACCCAAGCTATGGCGACGGAATGACTCTTGCTCCGAACATAAACAATGCGATAACTGGAATGCCTGGCAACATGATGGGCGAACCTGCCCAGTCAGAAACCTTTGCCAACAAAGATTCGAACATTCTTGCAGAAGTTCCTTGGATGCCTGAAAGCGGCGGCGGACTCTTTGTATTCATCGCATTTTTATTAGCAGCGGCGTTAGTCATACAGATAAAAAGCGGAGGTTCAAAAGACTCTAAAACCCCCGTTAAAAAATAAAATTACGATAAGAATGGTTCACAGAATGCTTTTGCTTAAGGTTGGAAACAGATACGTTCATCTCCTAAAGATGTTCGGGGCGCTTTTTACGTTTGCAAGCGCATTTTTTGTACTCGCAAGTGCTTATGACTTAAATGTTATCTTAACACAGGCAACAGCATTTTATCCGTATATTGAAATAGGTGATATATTCGGCCTTATCATGGCACCCATAGGCTCGCTTTTCTTGTGGTTAGGCTTCCTTGTAATAGGACTTGCATTATATCGCTCCGACAGGACAATCTTCCCAATTGAGGAGGACATAAGGGATTATCCTGACATGCCCCCAAAAATGCCTGCACGTGCGCCTGTGAAAAAGAAGGCACCCCGCGCAAAGAAATAAGTCTTTATTTTCTTTTAAATTATTTTTGACTTGTGTGTAAAATGGCAAAGATACTCATAACTGATAAGATAAGTGCTGATGCAATCAGTGCGCTTTTGGCAGAAAACGAGGTGGAAGAATTCCTTGATTGGGAGCCAAGCGACCTTTTAGGAAAAATCACAGGCTTTGATGTCTTAGTTATAAGGAGCCGAACAAAGGTCACGCGTGAACTAATGGAAGCCTCCAAGGGAAGCTTAAAAATCATAGGTCGCGCAGGGGTAGGACTTGACAACGTTGACCGCGACGCTGCAAAGGGGCTTGGAATAAAAGTTATAAACACGCCAACAGCAAATCTTCTTTCTGTAGCCGAGTTGACTCTTGGCCTTGCACTTTCATCATTTAGGGGAATACCAAAAGCAGATGCCACAACAAAAGCCGGCTCTTGGGAGAAAAAAGCACTGCGCGGAAGGGAAATATCCGGCAAGACCTGGGGAATTGTCGGGTTTGGACATATAGGACGCCTTGTAAACGGTCTTTTAGGCGGCTTTAATTGTGAAGTCTTAGCTTATGATCCCTTTGTCAAAAAGGAGGACGCAGTAGCACTTGGCGTAGAGTTATGTGAACTTCCCGAGCTCCTTAAGCGTTCTGATATAGTTTCAATCCACGTCCCGCTTCTTGACGCGACACGCGGGCTTATAGGAAAAGACGAACTTGCCATAATGAAGGATTCAGCAATAATAATCAACATCTCACGTGGCGGGATAATCGACGAGGATGCCTTGTATTCTGCACTTAAGGACAAAAAGATAGGGGGCGCGTGCCTTGATGTCTTTGTCACAGAACCGCCGGGAGATTCGCCTTTACTGACACTTGACAATATAATCTTTACTCCGCACATAGGTGCCCAGACAATTGACGCCCAAGAGCGCGTTGGAGCTGAACTTGTCGAGTCTATTTTAGCAGAGCTTTAAAGTGCGATTTTCTTTTCTCCTTTTCTTTTCTATTCCATAAGTTCTAGCGTAAAGCCAAAATGTCTGATTTAGACCTTAAAAAAATTCTTGGGGACTCTAGGGGGGCCGCAGAAGAGGAAAAGCCCAAAAAAGAAGAGGCTAGCTTGCAGGAAGTAAAAAAAGAAGGAACACTACCTGTTCCTGATGCCGCAGCCGGGCTTATGGGACTTCTTTCCACTAAAGAAGGAGCCAACGAAAAGGTAATTGATTCTTATAATAATGTGACGATTGTTGATACCGGAGCTGACCTTCCAGTTTATCGTGTCAACATACCGCACCTGACTCTAGCAGACAAAAACGTTATTTCTGCGGTTCAAAAGATTGCAACAAAAATTATTGATGTCAGACAGCTCTCAGCAAACCCTGCCGAGCGTAAACAACTGCTTAACGAGAAGATTTATGAGATGATATCAAAAAGCTCATCAATAAAGGTGAGTGATAACAAGAAGGAGGCCTATGCAGATATAATCTCACGAGAGATGGGCGGTTACGGACTTTTTGACTACCTTCTTGACGACGACCAGCTTGAAGAGATAATGGTTGTCCCACCCCACAGGATAACCTATGTTTTCCACAGGAAATATGGTATGCTAATAACAAACATCACGGTTTCTGATGACGTGTATGTGGATAATGTTATCGAAAGGATAGCTCGTGATGTTGCAAGAAGAATCGATGTCAATACGCCACTTCTTGATGCGCGTTTGCCTTCAGGAGACCGTGTCAATGCGACAATCCCTCCTGCATCAGTTGACGGACCAAGTCTTACCATAAGAAAATTCCGTGAAGACCCGTATACCATGATTTCCATGCTTGATTTTGGAACTATATCTCCTGAAGCTGCAGCCTACCTTTGGTTAACAGTAGAAGGGATGAGGGCATATCCTTGCAACATCCTTATTTCAGGAGGAACAGGTTCAGGTAAAACAACATTCCTTAACTCAATGGCAATGTTCATTCGCCCGACAGAACGTGTCCTTACAATCGAAGATACTGCAGAACTTCAGCTTCCATTAAGGCACTGGGTGCGTCTTGAGACAAGGCCCCCATCAATCGAAGGGACTGGCGAAATAAAGATGGACGCTCTTCTCAAAAACTCCCTTAGAATGCGTCCGGACAGGATAATTGTAGGTGAAGTTCGTCACGACGAGGCCTTCACACTATTTACTGCAATGAACACCGGTCACCAGGGGTCAATGGGAACGATTCACGCAAACAGTGCTGATGAAACTCTTGTGCGTCTTATGAGTCCTCCGATGAATGTTCCAGAACAAATGGCAACGGCCCTTAATCTAATTGTCATATTAAACAGGATGAACATACCTGGGGTGGGTATGGTCAGGCGCGTTACAGAGATTGCAGAGATATCAGGCAAAAAAATACCTGAAGCAAGGATTATATACGAGTGGGATTCAACAAAGGACAAGCTCGTAAGAGTGGAAGCTAATTCGCGTTGCCTAAAACTTATAAGTAGATACTCTGGCATATCCGAAGCAAAACTGGAAACAGAAATAAAGACCCGCGCTCGACTCCTAACCGAGGCACAGAAGAAAAAGATGGTTACTATAACTCCTTTTTCAACCCTCATACATAAATATTATGAGCGCACCTGAAGATAGAAAATACTCTTGAAATGCCAGATAAAAAAGACAAAAAGGATATTAAGAGCCTTCTTTCTGAAAAGGACGGCTTATCAGAGTTAATTTCTAAAGACACAAGCAAAAAAACAAGCCCCAACGAACCAGTTTTAGCCAAAGCAGAACCTAAACAAATAGCACAGGCTCCCAAACTAACAAAGAAGGAAAGTTCTGATAAAAAACAAAAGACAAAGGAGCTAAAAGAGCTTATTACAGGTGCCCAAACAAAGGATTCCGGGCAAAAAGAGAGTCTCCCCTCAGCTGAGGAAATAGAAGCCGAATGGAAGGACAAGATAAAAGACCGCTCTGAGTCAAAAATTGATTTGATTGCCGCGCCCTCACGAAAAAATGTCTCTTCGATTGATGATGTTTTTGATCAGATAAAAGAGGAAAAGGATGTCCCAACACAAAAAAGGAAGTTTAAAGGCTTTAAGAAACACGAAAGGATAGACACAATAAGAAACGAAGTGCGCGGACAAATGGGGGCTGTTGATGAACGCGAACTTTCAGGTGAAAAGATAACTGGTATATATTCACTCTATAAAATTGGAAACATCCCACCCTTTAATCTTCTTGGAAAAGCTCTTTCCGGTTCAAAAAAAGCATCCCTGAAAAAGTCGCTTGAAAAGGCGGGAATACCTCTTCTTCCAAGGGAATATGCCGCGTTTGCAGTGGGAATCGGACTCCTCATTTCTCTTGTGGTACTATTTGCCACCTATATGATAATGGGCCAGGATATAGTTCTTTCGATAATTGCCTGGATAGTCTCCCTTCTTTTAATCTCAGTTTTGATATTTGTTGCGCCAAGTCTTAGCGGAGGCGGCGAAGCGCGCGAAGTGGATAAACAGCTTCCCTTTGCTTTGCGGCACATGTCAGCCCTTCTTAACGCAGGAATAAGTATCTTTGACACCATAAACTCAGTTGCAAAAGCAGATTATGGCGCCTTGTCACGGGAGTTTGATACTGTGGTATGGGATGTTAACAGCGGCGAGAACTTATCAGAGGCTTTAGAAGACGCTTCAGACAGAATTAATTCACACTCCTTTACAAGAGTCACAATCCACGTAAGGCGCGCCCTTCAGATGGGTGGTGACGTCTCATCAATAATCAACCAGATAGCTGACGACCTCACATTCGAGATGAGGATGAAAGTAACAGACTTTGTCGAGAAGCTAAACGCATTTGCGATAATCTACCTTATCGGAGGAATCGTCGGACCTGTTGTCATAGGTGTTTTCTCAATTGTCGGCGTTGCCCAGTCAGTTGGTGCGATGGGTGGGACAATGTCAATAGAAAAGCCCATGCTTATGATGATGATTCTTGTCATCTTCCCTGTAATGATGCTTATGATTGCCTGGATTGTTAAAATGATGGAACCAAGAGTGTAAATGGCCAAAAAAGAGAAGAAGAAAAAGACTGAAAGTCAAAAGATGGGATACTCAGACTATCTTGAGAAAAGCAAGATTCATGTCCCAGCAGCAGTATGGATACTACTCGGTGCACTTTTGGGAATTGGAATAGGATTTGCTTTATTCATACTCTTTCCAGTGAGCCCCAACGTAGCTCTAATGGCAGTAATAATAGTCCCGATTTTAATGATAGGTTTCCCTTATATCATGAAGGAGCGTCGTGATACTGGAATTGAAGAAGCAATTCCTGATGTCTTTGAAGAACTTGCAACATCCCTTAGGGCAGGGGCAACAATCGAGCAGGCGCTAATCGACCTTACAAAGATTCAAAAAGGCGATTTAATTGATGAGCTTAAAATAGCCTTAAACGACATGGAAGGCGGGTTTTCATTTGAGGAGGCTCTTGATAATCTTGCAGGCAGGATAAGTGTCATTCCACTAAAACGAATATTTAAGATAATTATTGACGGCAGGAAAGCTGGAGGCGAACTGGCTGACATTCTTGACGCAGTAGCATCAGACGAGCGCCAGATGGCAAGAATCCAAAGGGAAAGGCGCAGTAAAACCGTTCTTTATGTTGTGTTTATCTTCATGGCAGGCGCAATTGTCGCCCCCCTCATCTTTGGCTTTGTAACAGAGATAGGAAGCGTTGTTGTAAAGTCAACAGGCGCTGCTCTGGCAGAGCACCCGTTTTCAATGCCGGGAATGGATATAAACATCTTCTGGGTGTATCTAGTCATCGAATCGGTAATATCCGGACTCATGCTTTCTTTTGTACGGGGAGTGCGCGTATGGCGCGGTCTTATATTCTATTCCCTGACAATGATTCTTATCGGAACAATAGTCTTTGAAGTCTCGATAATGATAGCAAGGAGCATGCTTCCTGTCTAAGGAGGCTTTTTTATATGCATATTCTCAAAATAAGAAGCCTCGGATATCCGAGGGAAGAGTAAAATAAGATTTTCTTACTTCCTTAGAAAAGTAAGATTTTCTTACTTTTGTTGGGCCTGTGGTCTAGCTCGGTTATGACGCCACCTTGACATGGTGGAGGTCGCCAGTTCAAATCTGGCCAGGCCCACCTATTTTATCTAAACTTAATCTCGTGGTCCCGGCGACTGGCAAGGTCATACGCACTAGCGTAATTGTCCACTTTGCCATCTGGCCAGGCCCACTTTCTAACTTTTCTAAAAATGCCAATAGTCCAAATCGAGATGTTTAAGGGTCGCACGCGTGAGCAGAAAGCAAAGATGGCAACTGCCATAACAAAGGACATCTCTGAGATTGCAGTTTGTTCTCCCGATGCTGTCCGCATAATCTTTCGCGAGATGGAAAAAGAGGATTATGCCGCAGGCGGAAAGCTTTCTGATGAGTAGATTCTAAGTGCCAAGTACCTAAGTCCCAGCGCTAGCCTTATCTTAAGCCTTTTATACGCGTTTAATCAAACTATACGGGCCCGTAGCCTAGTCAGGATAGGGCGACAGCCTTCTAAGCTGTAGATCGCGGGTTCGAATCCCGCCGGGTCCGCTTTCATTCTCCAAAAAGAAACTCAAGCAGCCCCGTCTATGTCGAGGTCATGGGTATTAAGGAAACGTATATCTCAACATCCCGCGCAGGTCCGTCCTCATTCTAATTGACTTAGCATCGGCCATACCCAGCTTATGTCAAGAAGCATAGCTAAAGGATTAACTTCTTAACATCCCGCGCAGGTCCGCTCATAATCCTTAATCTCTTAGCTTAGTCTCAATTATTTTTATTCTCAAGAGGAACTGGAGACTGAATTTTTAAGCCTCTTAACCTAACTTAAGCAAGATGAAACGATTACTTGTCTTGCTTATAATTTTATCTTTTCTTCCTTTATCTTCAGCCATGTATACTGGCGGTAAACTGGACCTCTTTTGCCCAGAAGGCGATCAGGGGTCATATACCCAAAAGTTTCTGCTACCTGCGCGAGGTCTATTGCAATTTGAAGGTAATCTCTATATTAAAGGAGATGCCGTCACTCCAGGGGATGCCCTCAAGTTACCTCAATTATGTCCTGCTGGAGTAAGTTCTTACTTTGATGACAGTTCTAGCTCGCTACCCTCCTATGATTATGACATTTCCTATAATACTGGGGGGAATCTAACCTTTGGAATAAAAAATATTCACGAAATAAAAGGGGAGGAAGAGATTCATTCATGCACAGCAAACACAAAACAAGCTTGTATACACTATTCAATTCCTAACGGATTGAATCCCATATATCTCACTAAATGTGATGAGAATGAAATCAAACTAGATCCAGACCTTGCAAAAACTGCCGATTTTATGCATCTAAGTTTTAAGGTAAAATTTGATTGTACTGGGTCTCACTTGGAAAGTTACCCTGCGAGTACACAGTACCCATATTACGGATTGATAGGCGATCTCAATGATGATGGTACTCCAGTACCAGATTGGAATACTGTCGATGGTCTTACGGTAGCTTATATCCATTACGAACCAGAGACGGTTGCCCCGGTCCTTGAACCAGGGTTCTGTGGGGATGGGACTTGCAATGAAGCAGAAACTTGCTCTAGTTGTACTACTGATTGTGGGTGTGCTGCCGGAGAGACTTGTGATACTGATGATCCGATTTCAGATGAAATTGGATGTGTGGTCTCAGAGACTCTTGAGATATGCGACAACAAACTGGATGACGATGACGATGGATTCATTGACTGTGCTGACGGCGACTGCAGTGAGACTGATGCCTGTTATCGGGTAGTCAGTGGAACAGTATTATCTGGGGATGGCGAGCCTCTAAAGAATGTTTACGTATTACTAGCGACCAGAAAAGTAGGTGCTACAACTAGCTTTTCAGTAATTGGTAACACTTTCACAGACGAATATGGGGAATATGAAATAGATTATTCATCCAATGACCCCGGTGTGGTCTATGGCGACATAGAGGCAATCCTAAACGTAGAACTAAGGGACAAGGATGACAGACTCCGAATATTTTGGGATGATAAAAAAGCACAATCAATATATTTAGTTGAGACAAAACCATTCAAGTTGCCAAAGAAAGAACCTGTGGATATTAACTTCAAAAAAGGACAAAGCAATCTCGTCTATGATACTGCGCTTAAGCCTTATGACACCCATTGGGACGCAAGCAAGATATACTATGACGCAGAGCGTGCAATTACATTCATACAGAAAGACCTAGGTTATGATTTTTCAGGTCCTGGCAATTCACTACCAATATACATTCTTATCTATTCTTCAAGAACCAAAAGTGCTTTTTATAGCTATGGCGGCACTGGCAAAGAATATATAGCAATGTCTCCCAAATACAGTAAACGCACTAATTCCCAGTGCCCAGAGAATTGTGTCTGGCACGAATTGTTCCACGCCACGCAGCACAACAAGTATGGTGCCTCCTTTGTAACTATGCGACCTGCTGTAGACGAGAATCACGCAGGATTCAAAAACACTAAAACCGGAGATAGCTTCAAAGAAGGATTTGCCGAATTCTGGCCGAATATTATCTCTATGAAACTTGATGGGGACACAAACGGCATTTATGGTAATCTGTGGCGTATGGAAATGAATTATAATCCTTGGATGAATTGGGGGGATTATGAGGAATTTGCATTTGCCACTATGCTTTGGGACTTGGTAGACGATAATCCTGACGGAGAACAGCTTTCATTATATTACCAAGATCTCTGGGATATGCTAATGAGCAAGCCTTACACTACGATTGGGCAAGTTTACGACGATTTGAAAAAGAAATGGCCTGAGTATTCTAGCGAGATAGATAAGGTCTTTGTTGCTCACGGTTTATTCAAAGATACTAATGAAGGCAACGGGAAGTATGATTTAAACGAACCATTTTGGGACAAGCTCAGGGATGGCGACAAGGAGTCAAACGGAATATGGGAAGCTGATGAGGCCTATATTGACATCGGAACGCCCGCCGGAGAAAACATGAGTCGCCCTTACCAAGTCTATACAGTAGGGGAGGATGAAATTGGAACGGCAAGTAACTATCTTCGCCCGCAAAGGGAGAATAAACCTTTAGCAGAAGGCTCGTTTGTCAAGATTGACGCTCCTGAAGATGCATTATACAAGGTATCTTATACCTTCACGGACCCATCCTTAAACTATGAGACCTATGGAATAATGGGCGATGAGCCAGGTTATGTATATGTTGAAGTAGCGCCAGATGAATACGGGATGACTGCTACAATAACTATTGACAACTATGAAAGCAGTGATTCAGTTACAGTAACTAATGACGATTATTACAGCGAAGAGACTATGCAAAACGGTTATATGAAAACATCCGTAATCACAACTGGAGCAAAGAAAACTGATTACTGTAACAACAACAATTATTGCGAAGATAGTGAAGTTACTTCATGCGGTGATTGTAGTGTAATTACACCCTCCGGAGGTGCTGGAACTACAGGAACCCCTGGAACAAGCACTGGAACAACCCCTGCAACACCAGGAACCTCTCAAAATACAAACATTAATACACTTCCCGATATCGACCCATTTTTGATTATCGGCGCAGTAGGTGGTTTAATTTTCTTAGTGATAGTTATTCTCATAATAAAGCGTCTAAGAAGACCCAAACAACCCTCCCAGCAAGTATATTATCCACAACAACCCCAACAGGGCAATGTAATTGACATAAGGTAAGCTGATTTCTTCAAAACACGCCTCAGTACCTGCAATTAGTGGGTGCCGCATATTTTTGCCCAAAACCTTTATATGCCTTACCGCTTTAACTTTTTAGGTGGGTTAAAATGCCCAAGGTGACTAAAATTATTCGAATCCCGCCAGGTCCGCTCATTCTCCTTAAAACAAATGCACCCTTTTTATTCCCTTAATCCCAATATTCTTCAATAAGGATGCGTGTTAAAAACTTAAATTCCCTGGTCTTTCCTGTAGCAATATTACTCGTAACGTTTCTAGCCCTTAGCTTCAGCGTTCTCGCAGTCCAGCCTCT
>Ga0075120_10000048_pt1 | contig 81746 bp, 81 predicted proteins | sample AntAceMetag02UKL_FD_69792 | JGI IMG/M metagenome (GOLD analysis project Ga0075120, IMG submission 69792) | Saline lake microbial communities from Ace Lake, Antarctica - Antarctic Ace Lake Metagenome 02UKL | ecosystem: Environmental > Aquatic > Non-marine Saline and Alkaline > Saline | place...
CAAAAAACGCTTGACAAAGCCTCATCAAACCTTCTTTCCGGAATTTCCCTTAGGGCAAGAAGACAAGCAAGAAAGATGGTCTCGCCTGTCATGGCACTTTTTACTTTTGGCGTAATCGTTCCTTTGGTTATGGTCGCACTGATTCCTTTCATGTCGCTTATGGGAATAGACTTTGGAGAAGGGATGTTTGCAATACTTTATTGCGTGATAATACCGGTTTTCCTTCTTTTCGGGGTGCATATTGTTTCAGGACTCAGACCAATCGGTCTTGCCCCACCATCAATTAAATGCATCCGTCCTTCGTTTATGATTGTTCTTCTGGCTGTGTTTTTAGGGACCTTGTGTCTGATTCCCTTCATACTCAATATGTTTGAGGGCGCTCTTGCTCTGCTTCCTCTTTTATGGGCACCTAGTGTTATCGTTAGTATAATCCTGATTCTGCCTGCAAGAAAAGCGTTGCTTCTTGCAAAAAAGACAAAAGCTATTGAATCGCAGTTCCCTGAAAGCCTAAGGAAGCTTTCGATACTCACATCTCAGGGGAAATCTCTTGAAAGGGCAATGGCTGAAATGGAAGATACTATATTTTTTCCTGCTACGGCTTATGCCAGTTCTTTTGGAGTTAGTATCCGGGACGCTCTTTTGGGTGGGCAGGGAACTGTGTCCCAACTTCATTCAGATGCCATAACAAGCGCGTGTGAAACCATTCTTGCAGTCTCGCAAAAGGGCCCTCACGCAATATCTCAAGTCGCATTAAGAATCTCTGATCAAATGGTTCTCATTAAGGAAACTGAGGATGAAATCGAGCGTGGGCTTGGGCAGGTGGCCTCATCAATGAAAGTCATCGCTCTTTTTGTCGCGCCCCTTGTCGGAGGCCTTATCGCTTCAATGAGTGCTATAATATCAGAGACCCTTCTTTCCAGTTCCCAAAGCAGTCAGGCCGTTGGTTTCTCAAGCGGGGGAATGCTTCCAATAGAAATCTCGACATTGGTAATTGGGATATACATTATTGAATCGGCAATAATCTTATCGAATTTTGCAGTATATCTTTTAAACGGTAACTTCTCTGCTGCAAAAAGACTATCAATCGGACTTGCAATTATATTATCCTGCCTGATATTTTGCGGGTGCGCGTGGCTTGGGGGTGTTGTGTTCGGAGGTATTGCTTAAAGCTTATTTTGCAGCAAGCTTCACGTCTTCGGACTTTACAGTCTTTCTTCCGGCATGTTTTGAAAGGGCGACAGATGCGCCTGCAAGAGCCTCTGCATAATCCTCAACGGCTTCCCGCATGACGATTTTTGCTTTCTCTGAACTTCTGCTTGCTCCGGCATCTTTTAGGAACTTATCAAACGCGCTTAGTGGTAGTTTTGCCATTTTTATTATTTTGAGCGCGGATAGAAAAAAGCGCTTTTGCCATTTAGGGCTTTTTGAGCAGTACCCATTTGGGAAAGGCAGTCTGAAGCCGTCATCGCGCGCCCTTCTTTGATGTATGCAAGATCGCCTGCAACTCCTGTTATGAGAGTGGCAAAAGCTCCAGCCCAAAAAGCACTTATCCCTTGAGCAAGAAAACCTGTGGCGGCTCCTGCAAGAATGTCACCAGTCCCTCCTTTTGCCATATAAGGGTTTCCAGACTTGTTCAGTTTGATATAATCACCCTGCGCGATAATATCTGTTGCGCCTTTTAGGACTATTGTGCATTTAGATTTTTTTGCCTGTGCGCAGACTGCAGCCTTAGTCGCCGTCTTGCCAAATAAGCCCTTAAACTCTCCTGCGTGCGGTGTTAAAATCGTTGTCTTTGAAAGTTTCTTAACGGTATTTGCATCAATTGCCTTTAGGGCGTCTCCGTCAATCACAAGAGGTATTCTCCCGTCTAAGGCAGCTATTGCCTGGCGCGCAGCCTCTAAGGACTCCTTAGAATCACCCAGGCCGTTTCCTATACATATCGCATCAAACTTCGCACCAAGGGCTTTTGGCACATCATGCGGACCAATGTGCTCTTCGCTTTGCAAAGGAATAGTTATTAAATCTGGAGCCATCTGGGCGATTCTTGACGCAACATTTTTTGGTGCCGCAACGTAGCTAAGGTCACAACCTGCCTTAAGTGCCGCCATTGCAGAAAAATACGGGGCCCCAGTATAGTTCTCATTCCCACCTATCACAAGAACGCGGCCTGACTCGCCTTTGTGTGTCTTTTCGTCTCGCTCTTTTAAGAGATGCTTAAAGTCGCCTGCGCCCACACAGGTTTTTGCTTCCTTTGGAATTCCGATATCCGCAATTACTATCTTGCCGGCATTCTTTGCCTTAATGAGTCCTTTTTTTGGCGCGTGCATGGTTACAGTCACGTCAGCTTCTATTGAAACGTTAGACGCTTTTCCAGAATCTGGGTCCATTCCTGAAGGAATATCAACGGCAAGTACCTTTGCGCCTTTTTTTCTAGAAGAGTTGACTGCTGTTATGATTTTTGCTAGTGGCGGTGCAATCTTTCCTTTTACTCCAGTCCCAAAAAGCCCATCGATTATGACGCCGGCTCCGGATATCGCATCAAGGCATTCTTTTAGCCCTGAACCAGCAAGAGGTTTAGGAAAATAGTTTTTTGCGCGGTTAAAATTATCAAGCGCCTCAACCCCTTTGGGGCGCTTTAAGTAAAATATCTTTGGTTTTGATTTAAGGTACCTGCACGAGACAAACGCATCGCCGCCATTGTTTCCAGGACCGCAAAGGACAACAATCTTACCCTTGAACTTGTTAGCTTCTTTTGCTGTTGCCCGACCCGCATTTTCCATCAGTTCAGATGCGGGAACACCAAACCATGCAGAATTCGCATCAAGGATACTCATATCTAATGTCGTTATCGGTTCTTTTGTGGTCATCTTGAAAAGACGTTGTTTTGGCGTTTTTATTCGCTATTTGGTAGATTTAAGTGCGAGACTAATAAAAAACCGACTGGACGGAAAAAATATAAACACAAATGGAATCTGGGAGCGCCTACGGCACGGCAAAAATCGATTTGAATGAAGATGGTACTTACAAATACCTAATAGAGCCTTTTGAATTCAACGAGGAAGAAAAAAAGATTCTTGGAAGTGCTGAGCGGACATTTACGCAGGTTGAGCTTGAAGGAATCAGAAAGGAACCTGATATCGCAATACGAAGGCGCGCGCTTTATGAATACTTCAAAAGAAAAATCCCGGAGACCCAGAATAGGGAAGCGGTTCTTGCTGAAATTGTAAACCGCGTTATGGGATATGGCGAGCTCTCACGCTTAATGGGGGATTATGACCTTGAAGAGATTATGGTAAACGGCACAAATTTGCCAGTCTATGTCTTCCACAAAAAATATGGCATGTGCTCAACAAATCTTGTATTTCACAAAAAAGAGGAAATCTTTAAGATAATAAACAAAATCTGCTGGCTTCATGAAAAGGAGATTGCACCGATTATCGACCTTTCGACAATTGATGGCAGTCGCGTCAATATCACAACAGACCCCGTTGCAATACACGGACCTACGATAACTATAAGAAAGCAAAAGACGGATATGTTGACAATAACCCAGCTTATTGATGCGGGAACTCTTGACCTGGATCTTGCGGCGATGCTTTGGCTTTCTGTAGACGGAATGGGAATTGCACCTGCAAATATTGTTATCGGGGGGATGATAGGTTCAGGGAAAACCGCACTTTTAAACGCTCTTTTGATGCTTTCACCACCAGAGAACAGGGTAATTACAATAGAGGATACTCCTGAGATAAGACTATCTGGGAGAAGCAATTGGGTGCCTCTTGTTGTTCAAGAGGGCTATTCCATGAAAGACCTTGTCAAAAACACACTCCGCATGAGGCCGACAAGGATTGTTGTTGGTGAGATACGCGGCGAAGAGGCGCTTTCAATTTTTGATGCCATGAATGTCGGGCACAGCAGCATGGGAACAATCCACGGAAACAGCGGAAGAGACATAATAAGGAAGCTTAAGAGTCCGCCCATGGGCGTTCCTACTGCTATTGTCTCAAACCTTGACCTTATTGTTGTATGCAGCATATTCAATGTTGGTGGATGTCCGGTAAGAAGGATTACTGAAGTATCGAGCATTGGTGGGGTTGAAGGCGACAACATTTTGTTAGGCGAAGTCTTTACCTGGGGCAAGGTTGAGGAAGGTGGTAAAGGGACAGCAACCGGTGCGGCCTATCTTGACAAACTTGCAAGAAAACTCATAATGCCAAAGAAAAAACTTGTTTTGGAAATGAGCAAAAGACGAGAAGTGCTGAGGAATCTTGTCCAAAATGAAATTCTTGACTACAATAGCGTCCTTGCCGCAATAAACGAGTTCTATCTCCAGGAATCGGGCAATAGCGCGCCGGGGGATATGGCAAAGGATATCTCAGAATAATAGGATTTATTGCTTTACAGAATCACTTGCTGCTTTTTGTCCTCTGTGCATCGCAGTAACACCGGTTCTTGCTATTTCGCGAATGCCGTATGGGGCCATAAGCTTAACAAATGAATTGAGCTTTTCGGGGTCGCCTGTAACTTCGATTATCATTGAATCCTGTGTGACATCAACAATAGTCCCATGGTAGACTTCAACGTATTGGGTTATCTCATTTCTGGCTTCAGGTTTTTGCGCCTTGACTTTAATTAGGCCCAACTCGCGTTCAATACTTTCAAAAAGGGGCAATTCCCTAACCTTTATGATAGGTATAAGCTTGTTTAACTGCTTAACAACTTGCTCAAGGATACTAGGATCGCCTTTGACTGTTATTGTCATGCGGGAGTATTTTGGGTCGTCTGTCGGGCCGACAGAGAGATTGTCCATATTAAATCCGCGTCTTGAAAACATGCTTGCAACGCGTTGCATAACCCCTGGCCTGTTTTCGACAATAGCCGTTATGTGATGAAGTTCTTGATTGTTATTTGTGTCCATTTTTGATTAATCTATCATTTCGTGGATTATTCCTCCAGGTGGGCACATTGGGAAAACACACTCATCGCGGTCAACTCTTATGTCAAGTATTGCTGCTTTTCCAGATGCTATGGCCTCTTTTAAGGCGTCGCCAATTTCTCCTGGCCGCTCAATTTTCTTACCCCACGCACCATAAGCTTCTGCTATTTTCTCAAAATCTGGGTTATGTGTAAGGTCAGTTTCAGAGTAACGTCCGTCAAAGAAGAGCTTTTGCCACATGCGAACATTTCCTAAGGACTCATCATTAAAGATTACGTTAACGACTGGCGCGTCATTTGCCATGCATGTTGACAAATCCTGCATTGTCATCTGGAAAGAGCCATCGCCTGCCATGTTAAGAACATTTGCTTCTGGGCGTGCTATTCGGGCACCAATGGCAAGTGGGAATCCTGCCCCCATGCAACCAAGACCGCCTGAAGTTATCCAATTCCTGGGAGACCTTATGTTCATATAATGCATGGTCCAAAGCTGGTTTCTTCCGACTTCTGTTGTAAGAATGGTATTCTTCGGGTCCGCATCGATTATCTTTTGAACTTCATGGATTATCTTTTGCGGTTTGATGGGAACATTGTCATAATCCATTTCTTGTTTAAACTCTTTCTTAAGTGCAGCCATTTTGTTGCCCCACTCAGTATGCTTGTTTGCACGTTCGTTTTCTGCCTTTGCCGCAATAGCTGCTGTTTGGTATAATGCCGCTAAGACTTCTTTTGCATCACCGACAATTGGTATATCAACAGGAACATTTTTTCCTATTTCACTTGGGTCGATATCAGCATGAATCATCTTTGCATTCGGCGCAAAGTGCTTGAGGTTTCCAGTTATCCTGTCACTGAATCGTATCCCTATGGCAAGAATGACATCGGCTTCCTGTATTGCAATATTCGTCCACTTATTTCCATGCATACCAACCATGCCCAAAGCAAGTGGGTGGTCTTCAGGAAGGCATCCCTTGCCCATTGAAGTTGTGCTGACAGGAATTGCCATAAGTTCTGCGAATTTTTTTAGTTCGGGTGATGCATTTGATATTATAACGCCGCCGCCTGCAAGAATAAGGGGGCATTTTGCATTCATAAGCTCCTTTATTGCTGAGCTTATCTGCTTTTGATGGGGCTTATAAACTGGATTGTATCCTTCAAGCGAAACTTTCTTTGGGAATTCTGCAGTACATTTCGCCTTTTGGATATCACTTGGGAAATCTATAATAACAGGACCTGGACGTCCAGAACTTGCTATATAATAGGCTTCTTTAACAACTCTTGGGACATCATTTGGATCTTTAAGAAAATAGTTATGTTTTGTTATGGGCATTGTTATCCCAACCATATCGGCCTCTTGAAAAGAATCATTTCCTATTGCTGTTGATGCGACTTGGCCTGTGATTGCAACAACCGGGCGTGAATCAAACTGAGCATCTGCGATACCTGTGACAAGGTTACATGCCCCGGGACCTGAGGTTGCCATACATGTACCTGTCTTCCCACTTGCTTGAGCGTATCCTGCTGAAGCAAAGATTGCGACCTGCTCATGCCTGCATGTAATATGTTTAATGTTTGTTTTGTCGTATAAAACGTCATAAACATCCATTATAGAACCACCAAGAATACCAAAGATTTCCTTAACGTCTTCTTTTTCCATACCCCTGATAAGGGCCTCGGCTCCGTTCATTGTCGCTTATTTTCAGCTCTGGAGATAAAAATGGGTCACTTGAGTCTTATTTGGCTTCCTCTTTTAACATTTTCTCTTTTGTTTCAGAACCAAATGCGTACCCGCCGGTTTTTCCATCACTTCTAATGACCCTGTGGCATGGTATCTGACCTGGCCTGCATCCAGGATTCTTATTCTTGTTAAGTATGTTTCCGACAGCCCGACATGCTTTGGGGGAGCCTGCGACAACTGCTACTTCCTTATAAGTCATGGTCGTACCCGCCGGGATTTTTGAAACGACTTCGTAGACGCTTTCAGAAAAAGAAGACATTCTAATGGAAGCTATTTTTTTACAGGGATTATTGTCGTTCCGACAAATGACTTGCCTTGGATTGCCGCTTTCATATTTTTTAAATCGTGGCCGTCAAGGGCAATGCATTTTGTGCCTGAGCGTTCAAGAATCTTTACTGCAAGGAGGTCAAAAAGCCTGTAGTTGCCGGCACCCTGCGAAAGACTGCTTACCATCTTTTCAAGTTCGGCAACACTCAATTCTTTTAGTAGTTTTGCTGATTTGTTCTTGGCTGGGTCAGAATCATATATACCTTTAACGTCAGTTGTTTTTATCAAAAGGTCGGCTCCAATGTACTCTGCAAGAAGCGCTGCAACAGCATCAGTTGAGTGTCCTGGTTCAGTCCCACCCATTATTACAATTCCGTTCTCGTCAAAGAACCTCTTTGCAGGTTTAAGGGTACCGAGTGCGGGTGAAGGGACACCCATTGCATTTGCAATAGTCTGTGCGTTTTCACGCGAGGCGTCAATTCCTGCATAGTCGCAGTCAACATCATTTGCCCCATGCTTTTTTAGTAGTTCTATTGCGCGCCTTGCATTCTTTCCGCCACCTACGATTATTGCAAGCTGATTCTCTGCCAAAAGACCTTTTGCAAACTCTGCAAAATTTGAAACAAACTCGGTATCTACATTATCCGGAACGACAATCGAGCCGCCAAGGGCAAAGACTATTCTCATTTTAAATTTTTTAGTTTACAATTGATTCTTCGGCGATATTTTTTGCTATCTCGCGGGCTTCTTTTGCTTTTTCCTGATGCGCGAGCAGGAACTTTTCAAGAGCCTCGGCGCATTCTTTCTTACAGTCTCCGCAACGTCGCACGCCACACTCGCATTCTTCGCGCCATTTTGCAAGCTTCTTGTCATCATCTTCAAGATGATATAACATGAATTTATACGCCGAGCATTCATCAGGTTTTCCGCCAAGCTTCTTTTGCTCTTCAAGAGTGGGGCGTCCCCCTGTTGTGCAGGACATAATTTTTTTCTTAGCAGAACTTGGGTCTTCTAAAAGTGCAATGTGGCTTTTTGGGTCGGATGAAGACATCTTTCCACCCTGAAGGCCTTCCATGAATCTGTGGAATGTGGCTGAAGGCGATATGAAATCGTAGGTTCCCTTAAAGCGCGCGGCGATATCGCGTGTTAATCTGATGTGTGGATCCTGATCAGCTCCCACCGGGACAATTGATGCCATTTTACCATCAAAGTCTGGAAGCTGGGTATGAAGAATATCGGCAACTTGTTTCATGACAGATGTCATCTTTCCGGGACTTATTGTGCCATATATTGCCTTAAGCTCGTTTAATGTAACCTTAGCAGACGCTTCATCAGCAAGCCGATAGTATGGAATCTTATATGCTGACTGGAACCAGAAATTGAGTTTTTCCGGGTCAAGGCCTAGTGCTATATAGTTTGTCAGGTATTCTTCGACTGCAATCTTTTTTGCGTCTTTTGTAGAAACCCCGCGCATTATGAGTGACTCGATGTCCGCTGCGGCAATGTAAGTATGTGCGCCGTTTTCCTGCAACCAGATTATCTCATCAGCCACCATCTTGTGGCCGAAATGAAACCTTCCTGAGGGCATAAGCCCTGTCATCATTATAAAAGGTTTCTTGGCAGTTATCGCAGAATCAATTCGTCCAAAATCCCTGTGCCCAAAAATGATATTTCGCCTGATGTATCTATTATCAGAATATTTTTTCTTAAAAGGCTCCATTGGGGAAATCCCAAACTGGGAGAAAAGTCTTGCGTAATCTGTTATAGCGCCTGCTTTCCAGGGATCAATTTCCATTATTGCCTAATTTATGTATATGTGCAAAAAAAGAAAAATGCGCCGGATACTGGTTTACAAAAGGCGAATCGTATCAAGGTTCTGTGGTACTCTTGTCTCTATGTGGAAGGTCTTATTGATGCTTTTTGCAAGATCCATACACTTCTTCGCTTCACCGTGCACACAAAGTATGCGCTCTGGCCTTGGGTGAAGTCGCTTGACATATCCCATAAGCTGTCTGCGGTCTGCGTGACCTGAGAAACCTTCGACTGTCACAACATTAATCTTGACCCCAATATTTACGGGTTTGCCGTTCTCCGTTATAGCAACTTCTCTTAATCCTTTTTGGACACGGCGTCCAAGTGACCCTTCAGACTGATATCCTACAAAGACTATCGTGCTCTTTTCGTCTCCAGCCATACGTTTGAAGTATTCTACTGAAGGTCCTCCTGTAAGCATTCCAGAAGGGGTTATTATGATACATGGCTCGTTGCTTTCGGCAAGATCGATTCGTGTCTTGGCATCGACTTTTGAGACGTTTTTTGTCATGAAAGGGTTTGCGCCCCTGAGAATCATTGTGTTTAGCCTGCGCTTAAGGTATTCTGGGTAGGCAGTATGGATAGCTGTTGCCTCATAAACCATGCCGTCAATATAGACTGGAATATCACCTATTTCATTCCGGTATTCGTCAAGTGTGACAAGGACTTCCTGGCTTCGTCCAACACCAAAGACCGGAACAAGAACCTTTCCGCCACGCTTTACAGTCTCCTTTATCGTGTCTATTAAGAATTCTTCGGCCTCTTTTCTTTTCGGCTGAGTACATTTCTTACCGCCGTATGTCGACTCCATGATAAGCGTCTCAAGGCGTGGGAAGTAATAGTCTGCTGCGTTAAGTAGGCGCGTCTCGCCAAACTTCATATCACCTGTGTACAGTACGTTATAAAGACTGTCTCCGATGTGGAGATGAACTTCAGAAGAACCTAATATGTGTCCTGCGTTATAAAGGGTAAGTCTCATGTCCGGGCTTATGTCTGCGACCTCATTATATTCTAAGGGAACAACGTGCTCGATAACATTTTTGATATCCATACTAGAATATGGAAGCTCTTTTGCCTCTTTCATAGAAATCTCAACGGCGTCAAGCTGGAGGAGCGCCATGATATCTCTTGTCGGCTTTGTCGTGTAAATCGGTCCTGAGAAACCATATCTGTATAGATAAGGTATGAATCCACAATGGTCAAGGTGCGCGTGGGAGAGAATGACGGCATCAAGGTCGTCCATAGTAAGCTGCATTGCGCGCAAATCCGGGAACATGAGTTTTGGGTCTGAAGTCGCAACGTTTATCCCGCAGTCAAGAAGAACATTTGTATTTGGAGTCTGTAAGAGGAAGCATGACCTTCCGACTTGAGAGGCGCCACCCATTGGAGTTACCCTTATCCAGTCGCAGGTGTAGTCTGCTTTAGAGTATATGCGCGCACCAAGGTCTTCAAGGAAATCCTTTCTCCTGCGACACACTTTCTTATCCCAAAGAGTCTTTCTAAGTGATGTTAAAATATTACTTTTAATTGGTGTTGTGCGTTCAAGAATCGGTGTCCATCCTGTCGCTTTTATTATCTTTCTTATGTTCTCGCCAGACGGACCTATGACATTACCCAGCTTTGCCGCCTCAATCATAACTTCCTTCTGGTAAGGATTAAAATAGATATTTGATATGCCGCTTTCCTCCCCTGCAATCTTCTGAATCATGTCCGAGGCCTCTATCGGGTCTGAAAGACTTGATGCGGTTGGGCGTATTAGGATTCGCTTTTTTATGTGCTTTGCAAGGTCCTTTGTAATCTCAGGATGGTCAATGAAAAGGTCAAGGCGCTCTGTTGTCAAAACTATTTTTGGCCCTTCTGCCGTTATGTTGGTTACTTTTGTTTCTTTAGGTAAGAATTCTTTTACCTGTTCCTGTATGTCTACTAGCATTGACATTATGTTTCCCGAACTAATGGTTTGGTAAAAATATTAGAATAGATTTATATGAGGATTTTTGCTATCTCGGCATCCGAGTATTTCTTAAATCCATCTTTCATTGTTATTGCTGTCAGGGTAACTCCGTTTCCTGACGCAGAGTCTCTGAGTTGTGCAACTCTAATAGCCTTTGCCGCGATTTTTAACATCTCATCAACTGGTCTTTCCTTAGTGTACTCACTCTCAAGCACACCATATGCTATTGGAGAACCAGAACCTGTTGAGATATAATCCTCTTCCATAAGACCTCCTACAGGGTCAATTGAAAATATCCTTGGCTCGATATCTACCCCACCAACAATACTCATAACAAGATACGGGTAGTATCGGTTTCCATTAAGCATGTTTGACATGAGTGTTGCTGCGGCTTTGACTGTCATTGCCTTTTTGCGGTTCATGCGAAAAAGCTTGGCTTCGGCAGAAAGTAAGCGCATGACATTTTGTGCATCACCCACGCCCCCTGCGATTGTTGCGGCGATGTTATCATCTATCTGCAAAACTTTCCGTGCGTCTGTATTAGAGATAAAATTCCCCATCGTTGCCCTGCGGTCAGCAGCAAGAATAACGCCGTCTGTACATTTCAGTGCGACTGTTGTAGTCCCTGTTTTTTGGTGGTTTTGGGTTCCGTCCATTATAGGTTCCCTAATTAGCTAGGGTGATCTCCTATGCATGTTTAATCGCTCAAGAGATTTTTAGAGTTGAAAGTTGGCCTAAAGTATATTATTAATCAGAACCAAGAATGCTATTCCCATAAGGTTTAAGCGGATATTTTGCGCATACTCCTATAAAAATAACGCAAGAAGGGTTTACTTGTGTTTCCTTTTTGGAGAAACTAATTTCTTTCGCCCATTTTGACTATCTTGATACCATTTATCAATAAGGGATGGGGGATGTTTTCGGACGAAATTCGTATCAAGGCCCAATGCATGCTCAGTAAGTTCTTTTGTTGGAAGGTGACCCCTTTCTAAAATCGTTTTTTGGTACTTTAGTACAACTGGGACTGGGGTTTCACTAAAGTCTTTAATATTTTTGGGATTCCTTATCATGTCTATGCTGTTATCTAATACTTCTGCATGTGAATACCTTTTGGGAATTACCCTGTGAAGCTCCATGTACCCACGGAAGTCTTTGTCACTGACTTTTTTTAATTGAAACAATTTGCTTGCTTTATTGGCCAGATCAGCTGGATTATGTCCAGCTTCTGCAGTCGCGCTAAGTGCGTTTGCCGTATGCTTAAGTGTTTTTGTAGACGCTGATTTTTGTAACTGTTTTGAAAGCTTTTTAGAATGGAGGGATATTTGATTAAGATGCCTTTCCCTGAGTGGTTTTGGCTTAAGATGCGTTTTTGCAGGCGTGCGACTCTTTTTTTGCATAGTTTAATTTGGGTACTAAAGGATTAAAACCGTTATCGCTTCCTTTGTTTAGGGCGAATGATTTTTCTTTTTTCCCTCTGAATCTTTCGCTTCGCCTGAGCGTCTTTTAGCTTGATTTTATGCATATTTTCAATTAACCCTTTTGATGGGAAATGGCCTTCGTTTAAAAGCCGTCTTTGGTATTCTATTATCTCGCTATTTGGGATTTTTTTATTGACCTTGGAGGCATGTTCTAAAACGTCTGCATGTGAGTACTCTTTTGGCATGACTTTATGGAGTTCCATATATTCTTGGAAGTCTTTGTCACTAACTCTCCTTGATTTAATTAAACTCCCGGCGCCCCGAATAAGATGCCTTGGATCCTGGCCGTTTTTTGCTATTGACATAAGGGTTGGATGTATTAGCCTCAGTTTGCTTTTTGGGAAGCTTTCTATTTTCCCAGCCGTTGCGCAAGCGAGATTCCATGGCTCTTCGGTTTTTGCGACTTCGGTTAAGAGTTTAATGTAGTGTTGTTTTTTGAAAGCGGCCGGATGTTCTTCCATTGTATCTATAAGATGAGAAGTAAGAACATGATTGGCTTTTTTTGTTGAAACAAGGAGAGATGATGTGTGGGGAAGTGTTGTTGAGAGAAAACTTGGCGATCTCCGTGACAGGTCTTTGGCAAGGGAACTTGGGTCCATCTTAGCGTCTAACATCTTGTTTAGAGCCGATGAGACCGGTCGTTGAGCTTTTGGGGACAATGTAGAGGATGAAGAATGTTGTATCAACTCCCAAAGAAGTTTGTGTGGGTCGTATCCTGCTTGTTCAGTTTTCTTTAAAAGGGGCACGAAATTTCTTTTAAAAGCTTCCGGATGCTTCCCTATCTCGTACGCAATGAAACGTGCATTGTAATTTTTTCTTGCCGCTTCAGTTATGATATCGGGAAATTTTAGGAATTTGTCCAAATTGTCTGTTATTGTCGGAGCGAGGTAGTCTGGAGTACAACTGGCCTCTTTACCAGCACGAAAGAACGTAACTATCTTGTTTAACTCGCGGGTCGAAAGTTTTTTCCTTTGAACCTGTTCTAAAAGTCCGGGGGAATAAGAACCAATCTCATCAAGATATTGTCTTCGTTTAGCAGGAACCGTCTTGACCATAATTTAGTTATGGGCTTAAAGCTTAATAATCATCGTCTTATATTCATTCACTTTCAAAATTGTTTGTTAATATTATTCCCCTTAAAATGCCTAGCACAACGGAGCCAAAAAAGGTTCTCATATATCTTGACACAGAGAAGCACGCGAATCCCTTTGATATTCTTATCGCAGTTGATGCAGGCTATGATTTTGTCTTTCCATATTCTGGCGTTAGTGAAAACGACTGCGGGCTCATAACTGAAAACGCTGTTTTTGCTAGAAGTCCTGCCGGGCTAAAAAACACAGTAATCCTTATCGGGGGGGATTTAGACGAATCCTTAAAGATATTTGAAATGTCAAAGGAGGATATGTTTCCACCTTTTGAAGTCTCTTTAGTCTGGGATCCACAAGGCGCATGCACAACAGCTGCGGCAGCCGTTGCAAGGATAGAATCTCTTGCTGGGGGGCAGGGCTCACTTAAAGGCAAAAAAGTCGTGGTTTTGGCCGGAACCGGGCCTATTGGACGAATCGCACTTAGGATTTTTAAGTCGCTTGGAGCGCAGACTGTGCTTACTTCAAGGACTATGGACCGTGCAAAGGAAATCTCTAGAGAGTCTGGTGCAAAAGCATGTATCGGCTCGATGGCGATGGAGCGCGCTGATGCGTGCAAACGTGCCGACGTGATACTTTCGACAGGTGCCATGGGAGTTAATCTTCTTTCAAAAGAACAATTAAGCGCTATATCTCCGATTATTGCAGCCGACACTAACGCTGTTGAACCTTTTGGCATTGAAGGAGTCGGATTTGGAACTAAGCCCATTACTGTTGGCTCAACAAAACTCGTGGGGCCACTTGCAATAGGCGACCTTAAGAACAAGACTGAAAGGAATCTTCTTGCTCGCGCTCTTGAAACGCATGGCTTCTACAGTTATATGGAGGCTTTTGAGCTTGCAAGAGAACTAGCAAAGAAATAATTTTATTTTGGCACAACATCAGAAAGTATCTCGCCTATTCTGTCCTCAGCTTTTCCAAATGTCATTAAGTGCACGCCTGCAAAACCGGCATCTTTAACGTAACCAACAAGCTCACGTGCAAGGTCTATTCCGTCATTAAGCGACTTTATTGCCTCTTTTACATTCTTTGGCACGACAACCCCCGGAATCTCCTTGTCAAAATACTCTGCAAGTCCTGGGGCGAGTGGAAATATGCCTACAATTATTTTCTTTTTGTGTTTTTGAAGTATCTCGTGCTCAAGCTGGGAGGGCTCAAAAACAAGTTGAGTCTGAATGAAATCAGCGTACTTAAGCTTCTTTTCAAGCTTGATTAACTCTGGTTCGTTTGGTTCGCAAAGAGGGTTGTATCCTGCCCCTACATTCATCTTAAAGCCCTTAAATTCCTTTGGCATCTCTTGTTTTATCAGGCGCAATAGTGAGGTGGAATCAAACTCGTAGACTGGTTTTCCACCATGCTGGGGATAGTCGCCAGTTATTGCAAGGACGTTTTCTATCCCAAGAAGTTTTGCCCCTAAAAGCTCATTTATTATCGCAACTTTGTTTTTGTCGCGGCAAGTAGTTTGAAATACGGGGTCATAACCTTCCTTTGCAAGTATTGCGGATACTGCAAGGCTGGATGGTTGAAAAAGCCCAACTGGTGAATCAATGACATTAAGGGTATTTGTGTAAAGCTTGTATTTTTTTGCCTTCTCTAAAAATGCTTCGGGATGCTGATAATCTGGCTCTACTTCGCCAGTTATTACAAATTCGCGACCAAGCTTTTCTACAAATGTCATTTTTCTTCTTTTATTGCGTCAGGGCACTTTTCCCAGACTGCTATAAATATACACTTCTTTTGTTTTTGCACTTCACAGCGTCCGTTTTTGTAACCGCCACAAGGACCGTTTTTTATGCCCTTTGGACAGCCTGCCACAACATCCATTATTTAAAGGCTCTGATTGTTAGTTCTATAATAAAAGGACGATGTGAGATTATTACTTTGGGTAATACGCATCACATGGTTCGCATTATTATGTCATCTATTCCCTTGCGCGAAATGGGCGCAGGCGCCGAGGCGGGCTTTCCAAAAATTATTATAAAGGATAAGAGCCATTTTTTTGGAATCTCGTCTTCTAAAAATTCCCACATCTTGCGTCTCTTACTTATGGCGTCTTTTATGATCATTTGAGTCTTCCTGAAGCTCTTTTTCAATTATCATAAGCTGACCTTCGTAATCGGCGATTTTGTTCTGTGCAGATTCCTTTGAAATCTGGTTCTTATAGTATCTTTTCTTTATATCGTCAATTAACTCCACAAGCTCTTTTTTGCGCTTTGTGCGGTCTTTTTTCTCGTCTTTTTTGATTTCAAAAAAGAATGTTTTACCTGTGAAATAATTATATGCGAAAAAGGCGGCAAAAAAGATTATGACGACAAGTAGAACTGTCCACACTATCCCCCCGGTGTCAACTATGACCTCCTGTGTTTGGGGCAAGGACATTTTGGCTTTTCCTATGTTTCCAAATGCGTCAATAAAGTGTGCAAGCTGTTCTCCTCCGGGCGCTTCATATACAATCTCGTATAAGCCGTCTTTGGATTTGGCTACGGTATCATTAAAGTCACCCATTTCGAATTCAAGGTTTTTGTCCGGAAGCTCCGAACCGTCTGGGTAGCTTACAGAAAACGCAAGAATGCCAGAGCCCGATTCGTCACCAAGATACTCTGCGTTTAGCAAGGGTTTTACCCGTATCTCAATACGTTTTAAGGCGTCAACAGAATTTGAGCCTAGGCTTTCGCCTGTTGCGCGAACTATGAAGAAGAATGGAAGTGGGTCTGGGGAATCTAGTCCTAATGGATATTCACCTACAAATGAATCACCTTGCTGGAAAAGCGAGAATTCGTCGCCTGCGCCCTCCACAAAAACCTCCATTTCAAGGTCGCGTACTCCGTTTACATTTGGAACTACTTCAAAAGGCACATTTTGCCCGTATGCATAAGTCCCTTCGGGACTTCGTACAGTTATATCCAGGAGTTTTTTGTCGATATTTGCTATGTAGATTCTTGTAGAATACGACGCATTTTTCCCTAAGACGTCCATTGCAAAGACATCAAGACTCAAATATCCGCCCTCGTCGTTTTTCTTAAGTATGTCATAATTTGGGCTCGCAACAAATTTGTTTTCTATTGTTGAATTAAAAAATATGGGTATTGTCTCTGCACCGCCTTTAACATTAAGATTTCCTACGACAAAAGGTTGCAGAAGAGAAGCGCCATTTGAATATCTTGCATCGACAATTATTTGTTGTACCGTATCTCCGTAATTAAATGTCCACGCACCTTCCTCTATTTCAGAGGGATAAATCTCTTCTATCCTTAATTCTATTCTGTCTTCGTCTTGGGGTATAAGTCCTTCTTCCCCGTCGGGAGTGCCATCATTGTCTGAATCCGGGTTGAAAGGATCAAGTGAGGCATAATACTCATAAAGGTTTATTATCCCGTCATTGTCTGGGTCTGCATACGGGTCATCAACGCCATTTAATATCTCCCATCCATCGGGGAGTCCGTCACTGTCTGAGTCCGGATTTAGTGGATCTATACCTAACTCCAGTTCTAGGGCGTTTGTTAAACCGTCGTTATCTGCATCATCTGTCCCTAGGCCAATACCAAGCTCTAGTGACCATTTATCGGGGAGGCCATCACGGTCGGTGTCAATATCCGGGTCGTTTCCGGGATAACATGCGTCACTTGGGTCAACAGGGCAATGATCAATCGAATTTGGTATGCCATCGCGGTCGGTGTCAGAGTATACTGGCGAGTCTCCGGGTGCAAGCCCCTCATAACAATTGTTCTCTGAATCCAAAGGGCACGGATCAGGTCCTTTACTGCATTTCCCGGAAACTGCTTTCGGGCCGTCACATACGCCCCCATCGTCTGTGTCCGGGTCATTTGGATCCGTTCCTATCTGTACTTCCTGCCAGTCTGAAAGTCCGTCTTTATCGGTATCACTTACGTTACCTGTCCCCGTTATGAACTCAGTCACATCAGAGACGCCATCATTGTCTGAATCTATACCTTCAGGACAATCCTTTGGGCAGGAGCCTTTCATGGCTTCCGAGAAATCACAGTATCCATCACCACAAACACCCGCACAATAACAAATCTTGAATTCCTCGTCACAGGATACCGTCTCCGGCCCGTTTTGTACCATTGGACAATATATCTGGTTTTTACAATCGGTATCAGTTGAGCAGGTTCCTTTTGGCACGCAGTCATAGTCGCGGCAAAGCTTCAGGTCTTCTAGCTCCTTCCAATCAAGCTTATAACCGGTTGCTTCCTTTGATAAAAGATCCCTGCATTTTACTATTGTTTCTTTGCAACAATCCTCATCATACCCTCTGCAGGAAGGCTCCCATACGTATTTATGGAGAACTGCCTCATCATCTTCATTATAGCATCTTGTCGGGAAATCAAGGGGGCATATCTCTTTTTCGCCGACATAATCTGCGGCTTCAGAAAAACTATTGCCTTTCCACATAGCATGCCAAAAAGAAGACCTCATGTTAAAATATCCTGCACGTCGCCAACCGTCAAAAAACTGACCGAACGCATCAGAAAAATCATAATGGGCCGCATAAACTGAACTTGTGTTAGCGATTAAAAGAAATGCTATTAAGAACAACAGGATGCCCGCTTTTTTCATTTTATGATATAAGTTACGCCATTTCACCTAAAAAAGCACTATGGGAGAAAAGCCTTTTTATGCGGGTCGCATCAAATATGGAAACAAATGGACTTTTACAATTACGACTCACTTTTAGACAGGGCATACTCAAAGCTTCCGGAGAAAATAACGACCTCAGCTCGTTTCGAGCTTCCGCAGGTAGATGTGTTTTTTGAAGGGAATAAAACTATACTCAAAAATTTCTCTCAGGTCGCAAAAGACTTAAACCGCGATGAAAACCAGCTTCAAAAGTTCCTGACTAAGGATCTTGGAGCCTATGCTCTTCTTTCAGGAGACCGCCTGATACTCAACAAGAAGCTTTATGGAAAGAAAATCGGCGACTCTGTAAAGAAGTTTGCAACAGAGTACGTACTTTGCGAACAGTGCAAGAAACCTGACACGCACTTTGATACCTTAGAGGGCGTAAAAATCCTTAAATGCGAGGCTTGTGGTGCATGGCGCCCGATAAAGTCTATTTAATGTCTAAGTATAGATATAATGGAGATAGCAACAAAGGTTCATGATTCGCCTAACGGGAAAGTGATTGCCGCCTGTGATAAAAAACTCCTTGGAAAAGAATTCTCCGATGAAAAACGGCATATTAAGGCAAAGGAGTCTTTTTACTCTGAGAACCATGTCACAAAGGATGAGCTTGTAGTAATGCTTGAATCTTGTGAAAACGCAAATCTCTTAGGGGACCTTGCAGTAAGCGCTTATTGCAAGTGTTTTCCTGCCGCAAAAGAAAATGTCGTCAGGATAAATGGTGTTGCACACTTACAGGTATATTCTATTGATTAATCCTGGCAACTTATTTTGAACGCGCCCCTCATTTTTATTGTAAGCGCTGTTATTTAAGCGATGGCAAAGAGTAAAGGAAAAAAGTCTGTCGAACCCATTGACAGTACAGTTTCAAAAGCGATAATAACCTCTGTTGGGATTCTTGGGATAGCAATAGGCGTCCTTGTCTTTGCATCGGCATATACTCTTGCAACTTATGATTTTTCAACTGCGGTCTATGGTATAGCGATTGTTTGGATTGCATGTATTGTTTTTTTCTTTGGGGTGATAACAGAGGAGCATACTCTAAAAGAACTATTCTTGCGTCAAGCTTATTTCTTCTGTGGGCTTCTTGTCATGATACTTGGAGTGCTCTTTGTTTCAGTTGCAGGTCTTTCAACAACGCAAGCCCCAGTCACAGTTATGGAATTTGGAGTTCTGCTACTTATCCTTGGCGGGGCTTTGATAGTATTTTCAGCTCAAAAGGCTGGAGATTACTCTAAAAGAAGCGCATTTTTTGCAATAATCGCAGGAATACTCCTTATCCCAGGCGGCATAATGGCTGGAAGTGACTCAGTAGCCCTTGGGGGCATATTCGTTGTAATAGTAGGCGCCCTTTGGCTGGGTCTAAGGTCTGCTATCGCTGAATGAGACTTATCTTTTGTTTATCAGTCTAATTGTTCCAAATAGCCTTCTAGAAAATGGTCTGTCCGTTATGTGGAAAGGAATCCGAAGTAGGAATGTTCTGTTCGGAGTGTTTCATAAAGAAGAACTTAGTTTTAAAGGTACCTGCTAAATGTAGCGGAGAGTATTGTTATAACTGTGAGACTGGAAACTTTAAGGGAAAATGGCAAAAATGCAGTGAGGAAAAGCTTGCAAAATTCGCTGTTGATGACGTCATTGAGACAAACGCTCCAAAACTTGATGCCGATTATAAAACTATAATAGATCTTGAACCAAGGCCTGAACAGGGGGGCATGCAAGTTAAGGTCTCTGTTAAAATAGGAAAGGGTTGCCTTGAAAAAGAGTCTTTTTTACGTGTGAGAAACACACCTTGTCCAAACTGCAGCAGGATTGCGGGGGGATATTTTGAGGCAGTAATTCAGCTTCGTGGTAATGTCTCAGAAAAAGAGGTAAAGGAGATAAAAGAAAGGATTGAAAAGAACCATAAGGACCGCTTCGCTTTTGTTGCTGAAATAAAATCAGTTGCAGGCGGCTTTGACATATACCTTGGCTCAAAAAAGTCTGCAGAAAAGATTGTTAAAGCCTACGGAAAGAGCGGGGCTGAAGTAAAAAGAAGTCATAGGCAAGCAGGCTTTGACCACCAACGCGGCAAAGCAAAACACAGATTTTATTATCTTATCAGAATAGAGTAAAACGCCTTTTCTAGTTCTTTTTAAGCTGCAATACGCAATTTAGGCGATATGTCTCAGAATAAAAAAAATAGCAGTAAATCTGGCCAATCAGATCAACCAGTAAGGGTTCAGGTCCCAAAAGAGGGGCAGATATTAGGTCTAATCGAAGAACGACTTGGGAATCGTCGTTCAAAATGCCGCTGTGCAGACGGCGCAATCAGAATTTGCAGGATACCCGGACGAGTAAGACGCAGGATGTGGACTCGTGAGGGTGATATTGTCCTTATTGAACCCTGGGAAGTCCAAACTGCTGTGAGGGGCGACCTTATCAAGACTTATTCTAAGCCTCAAGTTGAGTGGCTGGAAAAAAGAAAATACTTAGATTGGTTATAAACCTTGATTTTAAGCTAATGGGTTAGTTATCATATTGCAAGCTGAGTTAAAAACTCTTCTTCGCCAAAGTGCAATTTCCCTGGAACAACAATAACATGCGGAGCTCCGCCGAAATCAAACTCCAAGAGCTTTGCTGTTTTGCCCCATTTTATAACTGAATCGCCGCCTAAGCGTGCCGCGCCAACAATCATTGTTTCTGGAGTAAAGATGCCTTTTTTCTCTTCATTCTCTATCTGGAGCATAACATCAATTGCTTCGGCAACGCTCATGAACCTATTCTCTTCAGACTTAACATCAAGAAGAAGCATTGTATGAAGACCTGAATCAAGATTTTCGCCCAATACATGATAAGGTGTTTTGGGGAAGAAGTTCTTCTGCGGGTAAGCAACGGTTGCGACTTTCCCGAATTTATAGAGCTGTAGCCCACACTCTGCGATGGCTGAGAATATTGATGAAGCGTGTATTATATTTGTCGAGATTCCTTTGGCTCTTGCTTCTTCTATGAGTGCGCTGTGCGTCGTTGCGGCAAGAGGGTCTCCCCCCACAAAAAGAGCGACATCTTTTTCTTTTGCCTCCTCAATTATTTTTCTGGAGTTCTCTTCCAGAGCGCTTCGTGGCAAAATTTCTATTTTTTTTCCAATCTCAGACTCAAGCTTTTTTATGTCTCCATTCCAGGGAAGGGTATAAAGTTCAGCGTAAAGCGCGTCAGCTTCTTTTGCTGTTTTTATCCCTTTTAAGGAAACATCGCCTTCGTCATTTAGGCCAAGCCCTATTAGTGTAAGCATTTTTTAACAAAATTCGTTTAAGTTACCAAAAACTCGCAAAAAAACAAAAAGAGAAAAATATGGATCTTTATGAGTATATACGAAACGTGCCGGATTTTCCAAAACCCGGAATCCAGTTTAAGGATATCATGCCCCTTGTCGGAGACGCAAAAGCGTTTAAAGAAGCAATATCACAGATGAAAGACATTCTCGCTCCATTAAACGTTGATTATATCGTTTCTATGGAGGCGCGCGGCTTTATTTTTGGAGCGCCCCTTGCAATCGAACTCGGTGTTGGTTTTGTTCCCTTGAGAAAACCCGGTAAATTGCCCTATAAGGTAAAAACCGCAAAGCTGACAAAAGAGTACGGGGAGGATATACTTTGCATTCATGAAGACGCTATTCCCAAAGGCGCAAGAGTCGCGCTTGTCGATGACCTTCTTGCAACAGGTGGAACTGCAAAATCGGCAGTAGAGCTTGTTGAGTCCCTTGGAGGAGAAGTCGTTTGCGCACTATTTTTAATAGAGCTTTTGGGTCTTGAGGGAAGAAAACCTCTAAAGGGCTATGATGTAAAATGCCTTCTTGAAATAGAAGTCGACGAGTGATCGGTGATAAGCGCAATACATTCTCAACTCACATGCCGGCCTGTTCTGTTGCTTTAGAACAGATGCATGCGTCGCTTTGTTCTTCTGGCAAGTTTTTTACAATCTCGGCAAGAAGGGTCTTTAGCTTCTCGTTGTTCTCTGCAAATATCTTTCCAACATCAGATGCAGTTACTGGTTTTATCTCAGGATTGCCTTCAAGACCTGCGTCATAATCTGTAATCAACGAGATATTAAGAAAACATATGTCGCGCTCGCGGGCAAGTGCGGCCTCTGGATACTGAGTCATGTTTATTACTTCCCAGCCATTTCCTGAAAACCAACGGGACTCGGCTCTAGTCGAAAAGCGCGGGCCGTTTATGACAACAACCGTTCCCTTTGGGTGGTAATTTATACCACATGCTTCGCATGATTCAATCGCGATTTTCCTCATCTCAGGACAATAAGGGTCGGCAAGAGAGACATGAACTGTTTTGCCCTCATCATAAAAAGTGTCCGGGCGGTTTTTTGTACGGTCTATTATCTGGTCTGCTATGACAAAATCACCGGGCGCAACATCGGCTTGCAGGGAACCGCATGCACAAGGAGAGATTATGCGCCTGACTCCTGATTGAGAGAGCGCATCTATATTCGCCCTATATGGAAGCATGTGAGGGGCAAACCCATGTGTTTTTCCATGGCGCGGGAGGAATGACACTTCTTTTCCCTCTATTTCACCTGTTGTTATCGGTGAGGACGGGTCTCCCCATTTAGTCGAGAGTTTGAGCTCTTTTGCATCTTCAAAAAGTGAGTAGAATCCAGACCCTCCAATTATCCCTATCTTTGCCATTTTCTTATAATTAGTCCTTTAGTGTTCTTATTTCCTCAGGCTTAAAGATGCCTTTTTCTGTTATTATTCCTGTTATGTATTTTGCGGGTGTGACGTCAAATGCAGGGTTTCTTACTGACACCCCTTGTGGGGCTATCCTGACTTTTCCCAGCTTGCCATCCTCACAAAGACCAAACATGGATTCTACTTCTTCAGGTCCGCGCTCCTCAATTGGTATGGAATCGCCATCCGGGCATGAAAAATCTATTGTAGAAAAGGGCGCTGCTATATAGAATGGAATTCCGTTTTCTTTTGCAAGGACTGCTTTTTCATAAGTGCCAATCTTATTTGCAATGTCTCCGTTTAGGGCAACCCGGTCTGTTCCGACAATACAGATATCAACTTCGCCTTTTCTCATGTAATGGCCTGATGCGTTGTCTGCAATAAGGGCATGTGGGATTCCTGCCGAGACCATTTCAAAGGCTGTAAGGCGCGCGCCCTGACAACGTGGACGAGTCTCGTCAACCCAGACAAAAACCTCTTTGCCTTGTCTGACAGATTCATATATCGGGGATGTTGCCGTGCCATAGTCAACACAGGCTAAGGCGCCTGCGTTGCAATGAGTAAGAATACGGGCTCCGTCTTTTATCAGGGGTGCCCCATGCTCGCCAATCTTCTTGCAGCGTTCTGCTGAGATGTCAGCATACGCGTTGGCAACTGCTACTGGGTCTTTTCCTTCTTCCCAGTTTTCTTTAAAGTATTTTATTGCATCAAAAAGATCGTAAGCTGTCGGCCTTGATTTTGAAAGAACCTCCTCTGCTTTTTCCAGTTCGCCAGACATTGCGCCTTGTGCCATGCCATAACATGCAACAGCACCTATTGCCGGGGCACCCCTTACAATCATATCTTTTATGGCATAGGCTGTTTCTATATAATCTTTACTGGAAAATATTTCAAACTTATGCGGTAGTTTTCTTTGGTCGATGATTGCAACCCGAGTATCTTCCATCCATGAACTGCGGTAATTTTTGCCGTTTATTTTCATCTTAAAGACTTAATTGTTAAGAGCAATTGTTAGAGGGGATTTGCTGTCTGTGAACTCTTTTGCTTAGTTACTGTTTCCAAAAAGCAGTTCCATTGTCTCATCGCTTGCACCCTCTGCCCTACATATACAGGAATTTGTCTCGTTTGAATAACGGTATGTCTCAAGCCCCTTATTGCCATTACAATACCTGACACAAGAACAAAGATTACTTATCGCATTTATGTTCTCAAGAGGTAGTTGTATCTGACAGTCCTCTAAGTAAAAATTACCGTCTATTGTTGTTATTGTGACATTAACCGAATCTTCATCAGGATTTCTTTCTGCTGCTATTCTCTCCTGTTCTTTCTTGTTGTTCCATGAGAGTAGCCAGTCTCTACTGAATACTAATGTATCATTTGTGGAGTCGCACATTGGGGTGAGCTTACAAATCGAATTTATGGTCGCTTCTTTTATGCCAGAATCAAGGCTATTGGAAAGATATTCTGAATATATGCCCTCTTTTCCGGAAGCCGACTCTATGACAATTGATGGCACATAAAGCCTGCCGACAAATGTGGCATGCTTCTTCGCATCACTTGGATATTCTTCTGCATTTATTACTTCAAGGACTACAAGGCCATTGGCCTCACCTGCTATGTCCCTTAGATTGTTCTCTATATTCACAGGGTAAAAACAGCTGTCGCAGTCGGACGTATAATAATAGCGTATTATGGTATAATCCTCAGTCTTAAGTTCGTCTTCCCAGAACATGTCTTGGGGCGTCCTAAAGACATTTTGTGCAAGAAGTCTTGGAGCAAGAAGCTCATTTAGTGAGAGTCCAGTCTCCGTCGTGTTATTAGCGGAGCTTGAAGCATTCAGGGACGTATTATTTTCAGTATTATTATCGCCACAGGGCATCGTAAGTGCGGGCATGGTGTCCATCACGCCGCATGAGTTTAAATCCACGCAACTCTGGTCAAAAAAGCCATTTGTGCAATTACTAATGGGGGTGCATTGCCATGCCGGAACGCATCCACTTTCAGGGGCGCCCCCCTCAAGCATGCCCGATTGTAAAATTGCAAATATTATCATTATGGCAATGACTGCTCCAAGGGCACCAAATATTAGTTTCTTTTTACTGCCAGACACTTTTACTGTGTCTTTGTCCTTTTTGTCTTTTTCTAGATGGGAACTTGTTGCTATTTTTGAAAGCATCTCTTCCCTTGAGACGTCCTTTTCATCGGTTTTAGCTTCCTCTTCTTTTATTTCAGGGTCTTTCGGGACTTCTTCAATATCTTCAGGCTCTTTTGGGACTTCTTCTTTGTCAGGAACTTCTTCTTTGTCTGGAACTTCTTCACTATCCGGATTTTCTTCGTTGCCTGGGATTTGCTCTTCTTTTATATCGGATTTGCCAATGTCGGCTTGCAAGTCTATGTTTTTTTCTTGCTTTGGCTCTTCAGAATCTTTGCTGGCCAAGAAATGCCCGCAGTTAGGACACAGGGCAATTCCATTTGGGACTTCAGTTCCACATTTGTCGCAACGAGCCATTTGAGTTTCTTTTCTAATTTAATTGCTCGTCGAATTAAAGCTTTGAGCAAAAGTATAGTTTAAAAATTTATAATATCTTTCCCATGACGATGCTATCACATAGTTTGCCGTCTGTCATTGTGGCTGACTTAAGCTGCCCTTCTTTATTGTACCCTGCAGATTCATAAAGTGCAAGCGCGCGCTTGTTTTTTTCCGATGCTTCGAGCTGGATTCGCACAATACCTGCTGTTTTCATCTTCTCCTCTGCATCAAGCATCAATGCTTTTCCGACTCCTTTTCCCCAAAAATCCTTTGCAACCATAATCCCAAGATCAGCAACATGCGCACGTTTTGTGCCTTTTGCTTTTGGCATTATTGTAAGAGAGCCCACTAGTTCCCCATCAATGCTTGCAACGCGCCAGAACCAGGAGTTTTCCTTGTTTTCAAGAACCGCGTGGTATAGGCCTTGGGTGGCACTGAACTCTACTGGAAATTCCACATCAAGAAAACGACAGACTTCCGGATTGTTTACAATCGAATTAAGTTTGGGAAGGTCTGCTTCTGTGGCATCACGAATCTCTATTTCCATTTTTTAAGAAAACTTGACGTTTGTTATTATAATATTAGGAGGATTATTTTAGGACTTTTCCCGTTTCAATATACCAAAGATAAAGATCTAGTTCATCAAGCCCCATTTTAAGCTCCCATGCGAGATCGGATAAAACCTGCTCGGTGTTAAGATATTCTTTTTGCGTTATTGACTTTGGGCGTTTTATGAGATTCTCCCGCACAAGGAGATCTACTATGTGGAAATCTATTATTGCAAGATCCGAGAATCCTATGTTCCTTAAGAAGTGGCTAGCTTCTTTCATGCCAAGTCCCTTGATGTTTTTTGTTATCCAGGTTCTTGCAGAGGGGCCGGAATCTGCTTTCCTTAGGGCTTTAAGTATCTTTGGTTTATTCTCGCGCATGAAAAGAGTGTAGTCTGTCTTGTTGTTATAGAACCTGCATACGATTTCTTTCATTTTCCCGCGAAGCTCATCTTCTGGCAGGTTTTCAAAATCTATTTTTTCCTGGGCGGCAAGTCCCCGCTCGGCGCTATTGTTTGCCGTGCAAATACAAAAGAAGAGTTCTGAAATTATTTTTTTATCGGAACTATAGTTGTCTTGGAATTCATTTAGTCTTGAATCAATTATTTTAGACACGTCATCTCTTGCGTTTAAGACTGTTTTACTTATGTTTTCTTTTCCCATTACCACGTCCTTTTATTTGAGGAATGCCAAATTACAAGCACTCCTACTTACTTGATTAATCAGCAATTTAAAATGGGCGACATTGAGACGATAAAGGATGCCATTGAAAGTAATTTCTTCGCATGTGTACAGACGGCGCCGTCCATACGCACTGCAATAGGCGAAGCCTTTGGTATGCCCCCAGGCGAGCTTCTTGAAGGAAAGCTTGTTGCGGCACTTCACCACTTAGGGTTTAAGCGAGTCTTTGAAACTGATTTTGGGGCTGAACTTCGAATAATGGAGGAGACAGCTGAACTCAATTACAGGATAGAACATGCCCCCGAGCTCCTCCCGATGTTTACTTCTTGCTGCCCCTCATGGGTTATGACATGTGTGCGCATGCACCCTGAAATAGTTCCATTCCTTTCAACATGTAAATCCCCGATGGAAATGGTATCCTCCATTGCAAAAGAGTATCTTACTTACGAGCGGAATTGGGGTAATGTGTCTGTAAGTGCCATAATGCCCTGCTTTGCAAAAAAGAACGAAGGAAAGAATGGAAATACTGACGGCGTCATTACAACAATGGAGCTTGCAAGGTGGATTAAAGAAGAAGGCATAGACTTTAAATCTCTTAAAAACGGCTTTTATGATGCACCGTTTGGCATGACATCTTCGGCCGGAACAATATACGCATCAACAGGTGGCGTAACTGAAGCAACTTTAAGGACTTATGCCGCACTTTATGGTGGCACGTGCGACAATGAAGAGCACCTTTATGAGGAAAAGATTATCGGCCAGGGAATCCGTGAAAAGGAAATCCTTTGTGGCAAAACAATGATAAAAGTCGCCATGGTTGAAGGCGCAATGGGAGTAAAAAAGTTCTGTGATGATTTCAAGGCTGGAGAGAACCGCGACTACCATATGGTCGAGATGATGTTTTGCAACGGTGGCTGTGTCGGAGGGCCAGGAATGCCAAATGCCGGACAGAATGAAGCGATATCTGCAAGAATCAGGGCACTTAAGCATTATGATGACGCATCAGTAGTACGCTCTGCGCATGAGAACCATCTTATCCAACAGCTATACAAAGATTATCTTGGAAAACCTTATCAGAAAAAAGCAAAGAGCATCCTGCACGTAAACGACTTTAAATCCCTGTTCCCCTAAGATTAAAATAAATAAAATGGAATCAAGCAATAAATTACAAAATACTTATCTGCACATATTTTCAAGTCTTAATGAGACCTCAACCTTCTTTTGTCTTTTTACCGTAGGATATCTTGTTCCGTTTCTCCTTGGAGGGCCGCAAATAGTCTTAGGAAGTATAGTCAACGCGACTCTTGTCGTCTCGGCACTAAAACTAAAGCGCACAGAACTCATCCTTCCGCTGCTTCTTGCCCCATCACTTGGCGCAATATCAAGAGGTGTTGTCTTTGGACCTTTGACACCATACTTACTCATGATGGTCCCTGCGATTTGGCTTGGCAATGCCATACTTGTATTTGGTATGAGAAAATTTGCCTCCTTGAAGAAAGGGGAAGAAAAAAAGTACTGGATAACTCTTGGTGCTTCGGTATCCTTAAAGACACTTTTCCTTTTTGGAACTTCAGCAGTTCTTGTTGGAATCGGACTTTTGCCACAGGTATTCCTTGTTAGTATGGGGGCAATTCAACTTTTTACAGCGGCAATCGGGGGGATTTGTGCTTATGTCGCATTAAAGGCTGCAATGAGATTTGAGTAAAAACTACTTTATCCTTTCAAGGATTATTGCCGGGCAGACCTTTGTTACCCCGTCTGTTGCTTCGATACGCTGGATATAATCATCAATCTCTTTGTTATTGACAAACCAGCCATCGCACATTATCATATGGTCGCCTGATGACGAATATATCCTGCGGTTCTCAGGCCAGTCTTTAAGTTCCCGTATTACTCTTAAGTATTCTTGGGGTTCTGTATCAACACCAGTTAAGGCATGAATCGCAAAACCTAGTTTACGCGGGTCGGCATCAACCATGTAACCTCGGATAAGGCCTGAGTTCTCAAGAGAGCGCATTCGCTTCTTTACCGCAGTGTCTGAAACGCCGAGCTTTCTTGCAAGATCAGAATAACTTGCCCTTCCATTGCCCTCTAAAAGTTTTATCAGCTCTAAGTTTGAAAATCGAACCATATCTTTATATATAATAACCTAAAAACATATGTATTAGAACTTTTGTTAATATAAAGCCTTGTTTATATAGAATGATGTTACTAAGTTTTGGAGATAATAATCTATAATGACATTTGGAAAATTAGTTGATGGTGTTTTTGCAGTTGGGACTGAAGACCCAAAAAGGCGGCTTTTTGACGCACTTATCCCCACGCCAAAGGGAACGACTTATAATTCTTATTTTGTGCGGGGGACAAAAAAATGTGCGTTGATTGATACTGCCGACCCTTCAACAGAGAACGAATATCTGGAAAACTTAAAAGAGCTTCCAAAAGAGCCTGATTATATAATTGTCAACCACGCAGAACAGGACCACTCAGGACTCCTGCCAAAGGTGCTTGAAAAGTATCCAAATGCTCGCGTTGTCACAAACGAGAAATGCGCAGAGCTTCTAAACGAGCTTCTTTTTATCCCACTTTCACGGATTGATACTATTGAAAACAGGCGCACCCTAGACCTGGGTGGCAAGACTCTTGAATTTTTAATAACTCCCTGGGTGCACTGGCCAGAAACTATGCAAACATGGCTTGTTGAAGACAGAATACTTTTCTCATGCGACCTTTTCGGAGCGCATGTCACAGGAAAGGCACAGGCGGAGTGTGAGAAGGAACTTGAAATTGAGGCAAAGCGTTACTATGCTGAGATTATGATGCCGTTTAGACCTCTTGTGCGAAAGCATGTTGAAACCGTATCAAAACTGGGCATCAGGATAATCGCGCCGTCCCACGGTCCAGTTTATGCCAAAGGTGAAGGCTCCTGCGGCCCAGAATGGATAATCGGAAAGTATCGTGACTGGACAAGTGATGATGTTGCGAATAAAGCGGTTATTGCATATATTTCCATGCACGGCTCAACAGAAAAAATGGCAGAATATCTTCAGGGAGCTTTAGAAAAAGAAGGAGTAGAAACAAAGCTATTTAATCTTGAAAATGGCGATATCGGGGATTTGGCATCAGAATGTGTTGATTGTGCAACAATTGTTATTGGAACGCCCGCTGTCCTTACAGGACCCCATCCAAAAGCAGCTTATGCTACAATGCTACTTGGCGCACTTAGACCAAAGGCTAAATTCCTGTCTGTAATATGCTCCTATGGCTGGGGGCAGCGCGTACTTGCGCAGATGCAGCCTCTGTTCTCTCACCCCGGAACAGAATTAATAGATCCAGTTATAGTAAAAGGCGCGCCAGATAAAGAATCTTTTAAGGAACTGGACTTTTTGGCAGAGAAAATCGCACTAAAACATATACACAACAAGATAATGTAAATTCAAAATGGAAAAGACTATAGAGAACTTGGCAAAGGCTTTTGTCGGCGAGAGCCAGGCAAGAAACCGGTACACTATATATGCAAAGATTGCAAATAAAGAAGGCTACCACCAAATGGGAGAACTCTTCACTCTTACAGCAGAAAACGAGCGCGAGCACGCAAAGTGGCTTATGCGCATGATAACTGAGCTTCAGGAAAAATGCGGAAAGAAGTTTGAAGACATAATGATTGAGGCCTCGGTTCCAACGACAATCGGAACAACAAAGGATAATCTGAAGGCTGCAATCGCAGGTGAAAACTATGAGTATACTTCAATGTATCCAGACTTTGCAAAAGTGGCAAAAGAAGAGGGGCTTGACGCAGTTTCAGTGCGTCTTTTCGCAATCGCTGTTGCAGAGTCTCACCACGAAGAGCGATATAAGAAACTTCTTAATGTGCTTGAAGGTGGAACTGCCTGGAAGAAAAACACTGAGAAAATCTGGATGTGCATGAAATGCGGGTATGTGCACAAAGGTGAAGAAGCACCGGACAGGTGCCCAAGTTGTGACCACCCAAAAGAGTACTTTGAACTTGAGTGTGAAACATACTAAAATGGCGACAAAAGGAAATATCTACAAATGTGAGATTTGCGGCAATATCGTTGAGGTCTTAGAGGAAGGTGTGGGCGTTCTTGTCTGTTGCGGGCAGAATATGACTGACCTTCGGGCAAAGACAAAGGATGATGGCAAGGAAAAGCACGTCCCTGTTGTAAAAACGAAAGACTCGGGCATCCGAGTCGAGATTGGCGAGGTTCCACACCCCATGGAAAAGGAGCATTACATACAGTTTATCGAGCTAATTGACTTAGACGGGAAAATATGCCGAAAGGAGCTTGCTCCCGGTGATGACCCTGCGGCTGAGTTCTGTTGTGTAGGCAAGATAAAAACGGTGCGCGAGTATTGCAGCGTACATGGCCTTTGGGAAACAAAATAATTAAATTCGTTATAAAAGCATTACAAAAAAGTGCTAAGGGGTTTGGCGGGTTCACCCCAACCCGTCAGGCCTACTAATTTTATTATCCTATAATTAATCTAATCCCAGATTACAAGAAATCCTTAAATCCTCTTTTACTTTTGTTATCATCTCGTGGCATGCCTTAAGGCTTGGGCCTGCGACAAGTGCGCCGTGGTCGCGAAGTATGATAAAATCGCTTTCATGTAGTGTACATATGACTTCTCGTGCGAGTTCTACTGTCCCGTACGGAAAATATTTTTTTGTTGTGACAAGCTCTTCTTGAAACTTTAAGAGTTTCTCATCATGAAAATGGATTATTGCGTTTACTTCTGGGAATCTGCCGTATATCATCCAGTGCATTATGGCCTCGGATGATGGTTTTTCCCTGCCCTTGTAGTGAACTACTTTCCTGCCTTCATCAATGTCTATGACAAGAACCATGTCATCTTTTGAGATATTTTCCATGTCGAGTCCTGACGGAGTTATAATCATATCAAGACTGCCACCCAGTGAATGTCCAGTGGGAACTCTCACACTAACATTCCCATTGTTTGCAGAAAGAAGTTTACATTCGCTGAGTCGGTGTAGTTCGGATAAGAGTTCTATTCTCTCTTCTTCTAGGTCAAAATCCGCCCCCAAACAATCCGTTGTGAACTTGACGCCCTCGTAGACTTCCATTTTTAAGTATATTTATTCGCACGACTGTTAAAATTAGGCAAGCCTAATGGAAAAATCAGACAAAGTCGAGTTGGAAAAGGAATTAAGGAAACTTCATCACCCAAAAGGGAATGATGAGAAAAGCGTCAACATCGGCCTTCTTATAATCATAGTCGCCCTTCTTATCTGCGGTGCTGTTGCTGTTGTGTATTTTGAATGGCTCCACGGGGAGACCTTAAACGAAAGTCTCGAGTCGCAACAAGCAAAAAGCAGTGCTGAAAGCCAGGCTCAAAACTGCCAATCGACTCTTGATTCTGCAATCATGCGTTTGAGTGAACTTTCTGAAGAGCTTAATATAACCGAGTCCTCCCGTTACTCGCTTAATGAGCTGTATTCTGATTTATCGGGGGAAAAAGATACTCTGGAGGGAGAACTAACTGGTGCAAAAACAGATCTTAGCATGTGTAACTCTGAACTTAATAATGCCGAGGCGGATCTTTCAACGGCGCTTTTACAGTTACAACAATACATTTCAGAATACAACAGGAAGGTGGCATCCTTAAAGGCAGCAAATGAACAGATATCGGATTTAGATGACATAAATAACGCCTTAGAAACACGAATCGGGGAACTGCAGGATGACCTTAGCGATTTGCAATCAGAATATGATAGCCTTGTTGACTGTGTTGACGCGGATAGTAACTGCAGCTGTTCCACTTGAAATAAGTAAAACATGGAAGGGTTAAATTTCGACGAGAATCTAAAAAGGACCTTAAGCAGGTTAAAATACGTTGTGATATTTGAGGCCTGCCTTGTTCTCATAAGCTGTTTTTTTGTCTTTGCCCTGATTTTTGTCCTTTTCGGAATATCGCTTTATTTTGCTACGGTTCCCGCAATAATCGCATTTGTGATATACTTGTTTGTTTCCCCAAAGCGGGCCGTGATACGTCGCATAGAAGAAGCAAACCCCAACCTTTCTGAAAAACTCAGTGCAGCAATAGATAACAGGGACCCAAAAAACGTCATTGCCCGGGACCTTGAACGTGATGTGACGTTTGAACTCTCTGTTTCGCGAAGTGATGCTTTCCTTGACTTAAAAAAGACGCAAAAACTTGTCATGGCATGCGTGATAATCCTGTTTTTACTAATAACATTAATCTTTGCCGAGCGCGCTTTGGGGATATTTGGTTTCTCAGGAGCTGGCGGACTTTTTGGTTCTGGAGGCAACCAGGGCGAAGGGGACGGCTCTGGCGGAGGTGGTGGAGGCGACGAGGGAGAAGGAGAGGAAAGCCCTATGGACCAGGAGATGCAAATTGGCAAAGGAGAAATTGATGACATCTTTGGTGAGGAATCAGTGGCAATATTAACAGAGGATGGTCGTGAGATTGAGTTGCACACAGAATATGGTGAGGGTTTGGGCTCAAGCGATAATACAATGTCGGAGATGAAACTCAGGCAGATTGCAACGGGAGAGATTGGCTCGTCGGCAGTATCTTCATATGAAGAAAATATTCCTGTTGAAATGGAAGAAGTCGTAAGAGATTATTTCGAGCTATTAAGTGCCGACTAGAGAATCAATTTATATTATTAAAACACTTATCTTAACAATGGCAGGAGAAGACACATACAAACAGGCAAAGAGGATATTTGAAAAGTTCAAAGCTGAAATCGCTAAAGCCATTGTCGGGCAGGAAGCGCTTGTCGAAAATGTAATGATTTCAATTGTCACAGGCAGCCATGCACTTTTAGAAGGGGCACCAGGTCTTGGAAAAACAATGACAATCCGGGCAATTTCTGAGGCTCTTGACCTTGACTTTTCAAGAATACAATGTACTCCTGACCTCATGCCCTCGGACATAACGGGAACATATCTTATTGAAGAGGACGCAAAGACTGGTAAAAAGGAGTTTAGATTCCGTCAGGGGCCGATATTCTCAAATATTGTCCTTGCAGATGAGATAAACAGGGCAACGCCTAAAACTCAGGCGGCTCTTCTGGAGGCCATGCAAGAAAAACAGGTTACGTCAGGCTCAAACACATTCACTTTAAAACCGCCTTTTTTTGTCCTTGCAACACAAAACCCGATAGAAATGGAAGGGACCTATCCTCTCCCAGAAGCTCAGCTTGACAGGTTTCTCTTTAAGATACTAGTTGATTATCCAAAGCCTTTTGAGGAAGAAAAGATTGTCAGGATATACACGGCCGGGGAAGCCCCGGAGATAAAAAAGGTTATAAGTTCTGAAACGCTTATTGAGCTTGGAAAGCTTGCAACTATGGTTCCCATTTCAGAAGAATTGCTAAAGTATGTAGTTTCTTTTGTTGCCGCGACAAGACCTGGGGAGGGTAACGAGACTGCAAATAAGTACCTTGATTATGGTGCTTCGCCGCGCGCTGCAATAGGTATTGTCAAGGCCGCACGCGCAAGAGCCCTTCTTTACGGAAACAATTTTGCTTCAAAGGCAGATGTCGAGGCTATGGCACTACCTGTACTGCGTCACCGCCTGATACTTAACTTCGAGTCGGAAAGACAGGGCATATCGACTGATGATGTCACGCGGATGATACTTAAGGAAGCAAAATAAGCTTTTACTGGAACTTTCTTGCCATGGGCTTGAAATAAGGGTTAAAAAGAAAAAAAGTCCGCCTTAAAAGATGATAGACCTTGAGTTCATAAAGGAACTAAAAACTTTAGATATTCTTGCAAAAAAGAAAGTCATAAGCAGCTATGCCGGGGAGCGCAAGTCTATCCGCCAGGGTCGCGGTCTTGAACCAATAGACCACAGGGAATACTTTCCTGGCGATGACTTGAGATTTGTTGACTGGAACGTCTATGGGCGTACTGAAAAACTCTTTATCAAGCGATTTGAAGAGGACAAGAGCCTCACAACCCACCTGCTTCTTGATTCAAGTGAAAGCATGGATTTTGCGTCAGGAAAGGAAACGAAATTCACTTACGCCTCAAAACTTGCAATCGGCTTTTGTTATCTTGTTACAAAAGAGAATGAGAAATTTGGGATGGGGATATTCTCAGACTGCATAAAAACAACACTTCATGATGGTAGAGGAAAACGACAGTTACACAAAGCAATATCTCTTTTAAACGCTGAAAAGACAGGAGGGATAACAAACTTGCGCACCGCATCTAACCAGTACACAAAACTCATAACGACAAGATCCCTAACGGTTCTTATCTCAGACTTCTTAGAACCCATAGAAGGCATCCGAGATGGAATATTCCATCTTGCTAAAAAATCCAGGAATTTTATTGTTATCCATGTGGCAGACCCTATGGAAAAACATATGGAACTCGCAGGAGACATACGTCTTGAAGATCTTGAATCTGGAGAAAAGAAAAAACTTTATTTCTCGCCAAAAATACGGAATAAATATGAGTTCAGATACATGGCCCATATTGAGAAAGTGCGCGCTATAACAGAATCTGCAGGAGCAGATTTTTTCTCAGTCACAACAGACATGCCTGTTTTTGAAGTATTCTTTGAAATTGGCAACAAGACAAGGAGGGGTGGACGATGACTGCGCTTTTTACTGATTTGGGACTCCTTTTTCCCTGGGCATTTTGGGGACTTGTTGTGATAATACCTGTCGTTCTTCTTTATCTATTACGACCGCAACCAAAGGAGCTTAGGATACCTTCTGTCATGTTCATATCACAAATGGAGCAGAAAAGAAGGTTCAATTCTTTCTTTAAAAAGATAATACGCGACCCTCTTTTGGTTCTTCAGATACTTGCAATTATCGTTATCTGTATAGCCGCTGTCGCGCCCTTCATTCTGCGTGACGAGATTTCAACGGCGCAAAAGGAAATTGTTGTTATTGTTGACTCGTCTTCCTCTATGAACTCTGTTGGAGGAGGGACGCGTCGCTTTGATAAGGCCAAATCAGAAGCCATGAATACTGTCAGCTCGCTTTTACCGGGGGACAGGGCAACGATTATTGTGGCTGAGAATATGCCAATTGTCCTTGCAAGGCAAGCCTCGCCTGAGGCCGCACTTAGCGCAATAGACTCTATAAATCCAAAATCAACGCCAAGTGCCGTTGGAACTGCAATTTCGCTTGCCTCTGATATAATCGAGGACTCTGGAGCTAAAAGACAGATATATGTCTTCTCTGATTTCGGACCCCAACAGGGAGAGGGACCAGAAGCGGCAAAGAAAGCCGCAGAATCAAAAGGTACTGATGTGATAATGCGCACAATAAATAATGGGGAAAACAATATCGGTATAGTGTCAAGCCAGGCCGGAAGAAATGATGATGGGTGTTACATCGACATAATTGTCATGAACTTTGGGAAGAATAAAGAGACTGTTTCTGCGAGTCCTTTTTTGGGTGAGACACCTTATGGCTTAAGCAGCCGCGATATAGAACCTAATGCTACAGAATCCTTCTCTTTTGTTGTGCCTTGCTCGTCCTCGGCACATGAGCTTTCTGTCAAGATAGACCCTGGGGGGGATCTTTCAGATGACGATATCGCTTTTGCGTCAATTCCTGAAATCTCTGAAATAAAAGTTCTTTTAATAAAAGAAAAGGATGATAACGAGCATGTGCGATATGCCTTAGATGCAATACACGGGGTAGAAGTAGAGGAGACAAACCCTCCCATATATCCACAGCAATACAATTCGTATGATATTGTGATTTTCCAGTCGGCAAGACCCCAAAACATCCTTGGAGGAACCTTTGCCGAACTTGGGGACTTTGTTGAGAAAGGTGGTAATCTTGTTGTCTTGGCTTCGCCATATCTGCCAGAGACAAGTATGGAGATGTTTGCTGAAAGATTGCCCATAGTGCCGCTTTCTGTTAAAGATTCTCAGTCTAAGGTAAGTCTTTCTGTAAAACACAGGATAACGACTGATGTAGATTTTCCTGAGATTGTAATCAAAAAAAGTATTGAAGCCGCAAGTGATGGAAGGGCAGCAATAATAGCAAGTGCGGAGAATAATCCAATAATTGCCATAAAAAGTATGGGGGAAGGCAAAAGCGTATATGTTGGATTGTCCCCTGACCCAGAGTGGAGTGATTTTTACATGAAACCGTCATTCCCTGTATTTTGGAGCAATCTTCTTTTATGGCTAAAGGAAGGTGACGCTGAAGAAAGTTCAAGAGATTATAAAACAGGGACTTTTTTCTCGATTAAAAATTCGACAATCAATGTAAGATACCCTTCCGGAAAAGTCTTGACTACAGGTTCTGTTCTTTTAGATGAAATCGGATTTTATAAACTTGGTGAAAAGGCAATTTCGGCAAGCCTTCTTGACTTTGAAGAATCAGATATATCTGCAAGTTCTCTTGTAAGTTCATCAGTAATTGTTGATGAGGGGCTAGTGGGGGATGAAAAAGAGATTGAATCCACCTGGAACCTGTTTTGGATATTTGCAATTATCGCTCTATTGCTCGTAACTTGGGAATGGTTCATTGTAAAAGATAGGGGAGATATCTAAAAATGACTATTGAACTACTTGGTGCGCAAATAGGATTTGGTCAGGCATGGGTGCTTTGGCTGGGTATCCTTGCAGTAGCTCTCTTCGCCGTTGTAAACAGGGGTTTACTGCGCGCAGGGGTGGGGCGCCTGCAGTTCTTATTGCGATGTGTCGTCATTTTTGTAATCTTTATAGCTCTTGGGATGCCCTATTACATCTCGGAAGAAAGCATAGAATCTGAAGCCGTCTCGATTGTGGTGATATCTGATAAGAGTGCGAGTATGGATGTTGGTGGCGAACCTTTGGCAGGAGACATCCAAAAAAGTTTGAATTCTATGGTTGGAGGACTTGCAAAATCAGAGATAATCGAGATGAGCGAGCGAGAAAAAACCGCACTTGGGGACGCGATATATTCTGCAATAGTCAGTTCGCCGACAAAGGGGACTGCAGTTATAGTCGAAAGCGACGGCAACAGCAATTCCGGCAAAAATCCCTTAAGTGTTGCCTCTTTTGCATCGGATACGGGAGCACAGATATACGCCCTTGCTCCTGAAGTCAATAGTAAAGAGGTATGGATTTCTAATATTCTTGGGGCAGACGCAGGTCCGATTGGTGCCATTTATTCAGGGTCTGTTGAGATATCCAGTTTAAGTGTGCCTGAGAAATACACGCTTATCGTGCAGGCCGATGAAAAGATTCTTGTAAATAAGGAAATCGAGCAAACGATTCCTATTATGGGTATACCCTTTGAAACACAGTTTGCAAGTCAGGGACCCCATAAGATAATCGCCAGGATATCGCCATTGACAGGGGACACGTTTTCTGAGAACAACCAGTTCAATAAGGCAGTTATTGTAACAAGACGACCTAGTGTACTTATGGTGACTAATGATTCCAATACGCCTTTGGAGCAAGTTTTGATGGATTCTTTTGATATTGAGATTGTTAGTGTCCTGCCTTCAAAAATTTCTCAGTATGATGCAATAATCCTTGATGACATCCCCCTACGGAAGCTTGGCGATGTTTCACGCCTCAGGGATTTCCTGCGCAATGGGGGGGGTCTTTTTACAGTAGGCGGCTCCGAATCCTTTGAGAATGGAGAATATTATGAAAGCGAATTTGAGGGCATTCTCCCAGTTCGTTCTTCAGAAGAAGAGCGGGGTACAAAAGAAGTCCTAAACGTGGTGATTGTCCTTGATATATCCGGGTCTACTGGTGGGTCCACTTCAGGAAACACGAAAATTGACGTGGAAAAAGCTCTTGCGATTCAGATGATAGAAGATTTGTCCGGCAGAGCAAATATTGCATTTGTGGTATTTAATTCGCGCTCGTACTTGCTCTATCCGCTTTTGCCTGTTGATGACCCCGATATGCTTGTAGGCAAAATCAAAAGCTTGCAATTTGGGGGCGGGACATATGTCACAGAAGGCTTAGAGGAAGCAAAAAGAATACTTTCGGGTGCGACTGGCGCAAAACACGTAATCCTGATATCAGACGGTATAACAAACTATCCGGTAAGCGCTTTTGAAGACGCGTCTGACATCAAAAAAGACGGTGGAAGCGTACATGCCATAGGTGTCGGCTTTGATACAGACACTTCGTTTATGAAGGGAATATCAAGTGCGGGCGACGGCGTGTACTTTGGTCCGCAGGACACAAGCAAGGTAAAACTGGTCCTTGGCGCAATGGAAGAAAGCGAACAGGAAGAGTCAGAAGGCTTGCCCATAATGGTAATTGATTCAAACCACTTCATAACAGAAGGCAAAACAGGTGGAAATGCCACAGCATCTAACTTAAACTATGTATCAAAGAAATCGGAGGCAAAGCTAATTCTTGCAACGCCGCAACTTGATCCAATCCTTACTGTTTGGAGATTTGGCCTTGGACGAAGTGTTGCACTTACTGTTGATTCAGGTATAGACTGGGCACCATCCCTTTATTCCAAGGAGGACTCTGGACTTGTTCTTTCAGCACTTAGCTGGGCAGTCGGTGACATTGCCAGAAATGGCGATTTAAGCTTAAACTGCCCTGAAGCGCGTGTCGATGAAAGCTCGACTGTTACCATAATATCTAGTTCCAACAAACCTGCAGTTTACCTGGCAGGAAACATCAGGGAACTTTCCCGCGCCTCTGAAACCGCCTACTTCTTTGATTACTCGCCACAGGAAACAGGCTTTGTTCCAGTAGTTGCAGGCAACACGTCCTGTCTTATCGCAACAAACTATCCAGTAGAATACGGGGCATTCGGACCTGACTTTGGAATACTTGACGGGATATCCTTAACCTCAGGCGGAAGAACTTATTTCCCCTCCGAGCTTTCATCACTTTTAGCAGACATATCCGATTTTACTATCGAAGAATCCACATCAAGGCAAGCCGTTCAAAACGGGCTTGAAGTCTATGTACTTCTTGGTGCACTCATTCTTTTTGTTATTGATATTTGCACAAGAAGGATACGACAAATATTAAAGAAGCCTGGCGGGAAGAAAAAAGAGAAGAAATCAAAAACCATCCTTCGAAAACATGGCAAGGGTCGCCATCACGCTAAAGGAAAGGTCTAAAAAGTTATAAAGAGTATAATTTAAGTTTGGAGGTCAGCAAAGTAAGCAATGGCGCTACTACTTAAGAATTGCAGGTTCTTGGTGACTCAGGATGCAAACCGCAGAATCCTTGAAGATATCGATGTGAAGATATCTAAAGGCAGGATTGCAGACATCGGCAAGAATCTAAAGGGAGAGCCTTCTGAGACAATAGACTGTTCGCGCTCAGTTGTCATGCCAGGCCTCATCAACACCCACACACATATTGCAATGGCACGCCTGCGCGGTGCTGCAGATGATATACTACTCGAAGAGTTCCTGGAAAAGACTTTTGAAATTGACTCACATCAATCTAAAAAAGATGTTGAGGATGGCGCCCTTCTTGGTTGCCTAGAATCGATAAAATTCGGAACGACTTGTTTTGCCGACCTTTATTACTGGGAGGATGCCATAGCAAAATCTGCATGCAGTCTTGGGATAAGAGCAAACCTCTCCTGGGCATGTCTTGATAAAGAAATCACAACCCAAAAAGGCGACCCGATTGACAACTGCGCCAAATTCATAAGGGACTGGAAAGGGGGAAACGAACTTATAACGCCATCTGTGGGGCTTCAGGGAGTCTATGCCTGCTCTGAAAGTACATGCGCCCGCGCAAAAGAGCTTGCAGAAAAAGAAGATACTATCATCCACTCACATCTTTCAGAAACGAGACGAGAAGTTTACGAATGCGGGGAGAAAACAGGACTTAGGCCTGTTGAATTATTTGAGAAGCGCAAGCTGCTTTCAGACAGGCTTCTTGCGGCGCACTGTTGCTGGCTGACAAAACCTGAAATGGACAAGCTTGCTAAGGGCGGAGTTCACGTGTCCCATAACCCCACTTCAAACCTTAAGTTATCCTCAGGCGGTCTTGCGCCAATCCCTGAACTTCTCGAGCGCGGAGCAAATGTGTCCCTTGGAACAGATGGAGCTGCCTCAAATAACAACTTAGACCTCTTTAAAGAGATGAAACTTGTCGCACTTCTCCACGCAAATGCCAAATGGGACGCACGCTTGATACCAGCGCAAAAAGCGCTTGATTTGGCAACAAGACAGGGTGCAAAAGCACTTGGAATCGATGCCGGTGAACTATCAATAGGAAAACTTGCAGACATCATAATACTACCGCTTGAAAACGCGCATCTTTTACCGTGCACAAAGGATAATCTTATCAGCAATATTGTTTATTCTGCAGAAGGAAATGATGTCAAGACATCAATAATAAACGGAGAGATTATAATGCAAGACTGCGTGGTTTCTGGAGAAGACAAAATAATCGATAAATTCATTTGAAATGGAATGCAGAGTAAAAGACGCTTCTCTTGGGGGGGTCGGAAAAAAGAAAATAGAATGGGCAGAGACACACATGCCGGTTCTCGGGACGATTAGAGAAAGATTCCTTAAGGAAAAACCGCTTGAAGGGGTGCGTATTGCAATGGCTCTTCACGTCGAGCCAAAGACCTGCGTTCTTGCAAAAACACTTCGCGATGGTGGAGCAAAAGTCGCAATCACCGGATGCAATCCGCTAACAACACAGGACGATGCGGCCGCAGCACTTGCAGAGGAAAAAGACATTGATGTATTTTGCTGGAGAGGTGAGACTGACGCCGAATATTATGAAAACTTAAATCTGGTTCTTGATATTAGGCCCCACATAACAATTGATGACGGATGCGACCTGATAAAACTTGTTCATACAACGCGAAAGGACTTGTTAGAGACTATAATCGGGGGTTGTGAAGAGACTACAACTGGGATAAAACGTCTCATTGCTATGGAAAAAGAAGGCGTTTTAAACTACCCTGTGATGAATGTGAATGACTCACAAACAAAATATTTATTTGACAATCGCTACGGCACGGGTCAATCAACACTCGACGGGCTTTTTAGCGCAACAAACCTCCTTCTTGCCGGAAAAGTCTTTGTTGTTGCAGGCTATGGTTGGTGTGGGCGTGGTATTGCAATGCGCGCAAAGGGGATGGGCTCCTCTGTTGTTGTTACAGAGATTGACCCAACAAAGGCAGTTGAGGCCATAATGGATGGTTTTAGGGTGATGCCGATGAGAGATGCTGCAAAGATTGGTGACATATTCGTAACTGCTACCGGAAATTGCGATGTGATAACAAAAAGCCATATCAAATCCATGAAGGATGGTGCAATGCTGGCAAATTCAGGGCACTTTGACAACGAGATTGATAAAAAATTCCTGGAAGAAAACAAATACTGTGATATTCGTCCCAATGTTAGGGAATACACACTTGAGGGTGGGCGCAAAGTTTGTCTTCTTGCTGACGGGCGCCTTGTTAATCTTGTGGCTGGACAAGGGCATCCCGCTGAAGTCATGGACTTAAGTTTTGCAAATCAGGCTCTTGGCGCAGAATATCTGGTTAAAAATAAAGATAAACTGGATGCTAAGGTTTATGAGATTCCTTTAGGATTGGACAATGGTATCGCAAAGCTTAAGCTTAAGACACTTGGGGTTGATATTGACAAACTCTCAAAAGAGCAAATCTCCTATCTTTCATCCTGGAAGGAAGGGACATAAGACTGACCAACTCAACTGAGCAAGATAATTGAATTGAGTTCTTACCCTGTTGTTATCTCAAACTGGTAGCCAACAGCAACTTTTGCCTCTTTTGTCGCGGGATTCCATGCAAGGGGGTAAAGATATATGCGCCTTCCGCCTTCTATAATATAGAATTCTTCCGGGAAAAGGCCATTTGCCTTGCTTGTCGTATAAAGATTAAGTTCGTCTTCGGGCCAATCCGCGATTTTTATGCCAATTGGTGTTATAGACTTTACTGCGCTATCTCCTGAACTGACACTTGCCTCTTTTCCGTTTTGGTCTTTTACAACAAGTTTGCTGCCTTCAAACCCTAGACCAAGCCCCATAAGCGGACCGTTGAATACATGTCCTGCGGTACCAGAAATTATGTTGCTCCCTCCGTTCCAATTGCATGAGCCGTCGGCAAGGAGTAAAGCCTCGTTGCCAGCATAATTTGTCTTGCGATAAATGCTTGTGTGGACATCAAGGTAATAGTGATGAGAGTCCTTTTTTGAAAGCGAGAAAATATTCATGTCCTCACCACAGTAAGCATCATTATCGTTTGAGATGAGCTTTTTTATCGCGTATATATCACCAAGCTCAAGAATCCTTCCACGGTATGTAAACTCATCTGAACTGTCCAGGAATATGCTTTTTTCTATTGAAATGGAATCTGATTTTTCATTGTTCCCCTCATCTGATTCATCAATATTGTCTCCAGGGTCGGCCTCGGCTTTTATCGTCTTTGAGCCTTCACCTTCTGAAATCCAGGAAGTTTCTATTTCGGTCTTTTCCCCACTGCGAATAGTCACTATTTCAGAATATATCTCGGTTCCTCCGGCGTATATGTTTAAGCTTACATTCTCCGCATCAAGTTCTCCGTTATTCTCAAACTCTGCTGTTATGGAAACGACTTCACCTTCGCTGAGCTCCTCTGGGGAAAGCTCGATTGAACTTGCTAATAAGTCTGCTTTTGGCGCTACATAGTCATCCTCCGATTCTAATAACGTAAGATTGACAAGAGGGGTATCATTCGATGAACTGTTATCTGTGGAATTTAAATTGCTTTGGGTATTTGGACCAGCATCCTGATCCCCTGCCCAGAGTATTAGCTCTATGCCAACAACGGCAACAGCGATTATAGCTATAACAAGAATCATCTTGAGGTTTTGGCTAAGACCTTCGCCTTCTACATAGACCTTTTTTGGGTGGATGTAACCATCAGATTCGTTACTTTCTGGAGCGGGAGCTTGATTGTGTGAACCTTTTTTTAGTTTTGAAAAATGGCTCTTTGACCCTATCGAGAACTTATGCTTTTTATCCCTCTCACGATTTATCTTCCTAAGACTCATTTGCTTATTTAATAGAACTAGTAAACCCTTTTCTTTTCAAAAAAACGCTTAAAAATGCAAAAAATGGGGGGATGTGCCCTTTTTAACGAAAAAGGATTAAAAATATTGATGCATTTGCGTGCATCATGGGTGGAAAAAATTTATGCTCCTTAAAAATGGACGGCAAAAGATATTTTGTCCTTAGGACGGGCGGGAAGGACACCGAACATATATACACCGGTAGGAATCCGCACCAAGCGGCCCTCAAAGCTGCAAGCGACGGCAACAAGAATATAGAGCTTCGTGAACGTGGCGCAAAAAAGAAAGACGGGAAAGCAAAAATCCATGTCTATAAGGGCGAGGTTAAAAAAATCGACGCTCCTGCAAATGCGCCTGATTGGCTACCTGCAAAGGTAAAAAAGCCAAGAGTTGAGAAATCAGGAATTAGGTGGCAATAGTCACTTTTTAGTTGAGCGCCATTTTGGCGCTTGTTTCTTTTTTATTAATATTTTATTATAAATTATCGCTTATAATCTCCCTAAGAGTCTTGCTTCTTCTTTTCCTTGCCTACTAGCAAAAATTGCTTACTGAACTAATCGCCTTTTTCTTTGCGGGTATAGCGGCAGGGATAGCCTGTGGCTTGCTCCCGGGACTTCATGTTAATAATGTGGGGGTGATGATGCTCTCTCTTGCAGGAATCCTTAATTTCCCGCTTGTGCCTTTTTCAGTCTTTTTAGTCTCCATGGCAACAACACAAACTTTTATAGATTTTATACCTTCGATATTTCTCGGCGTTCCTGATGAGGATACTGTTCTTTCCATGCTTCCGGCACACAAACTCTTTTTGTCGGGGCGCGCAATGGAGGCAATACGGATAACAGGTCTTGCAAGCCTTTATGGCACAATAGCTTCATTGAGTCTTCTTCCTATCGCTTTTTTAGTCGTGCCCGCCGCAAAGGGCCTTGTAAAGGAAGCCGTTGTTCCCCTTCTTGTCTTTGTCATAATCTTCATGATAATGCGGGAAAGGAAGTTTGAAAAGATTCTTTGGGCGATTATTGTGTTTAGCGTATCTGGTTACCTTGGTTATACGTGTTTTGACCTTTTGTCACTTTCAAGTTCCCAGGTTTTCCTGCCTCTTTTTTCAGGTATGTTTGGTGTCTCAGCACTACTGACTGGAATCTTTGCAAAAACTGCAAAGGCAACCCAAGACGTCACAGTTGATGTAACATTGTCTGAAAAGAGCCTTTGGAGAAATTCATATTTGGGCGCTGTCGGCGGGCTTCTTGTCGGGATACTTCCTGCGATGTCCCCCTCACAGATAGGGATAATGTTCCAGGAGTTTGGAGATCTCATTTCAGGAAAAAAGAAACAAAGCGGTCTTGGAGAAGATGGTGATGAAACTGCCATGAGAAAATTCATGACTATTGTCGGCTCGTTAAATACTGCAGATGCCATGTTTTCAATCTTTTCGCTTTACTTAATCGGCAATCCAAGAAGCGGAACTAGTGTTATTATCGAAAATTTGGTTGGAGTACTCTCCTTAGACCTTCTCTTCTTGCTTTGCGGGAGTATGCTCGCCGCAGGATTCCTCGCATATCTTGCCCACATACGCCTTGGACTATTCTTTTGTAAGATTTCAAATGAGCTTGACCTTAAGAAACTCTCCTTTTTTGGACTTGTGTTTGTTTTTAGCATGGTCTTTTGGGGGGCGGGCCCTCTGGGAATACTTATTGTGCTTGTTTCTACTGCAGTAGGCCTCATACCACAACTAACTGGCGTCTCAAGAACACATTGTATGGGCTGCCTGATTCTTCCGACCCTTCTTTTTTACCTCGGTCTTTAAAGCGTATTCCCTATCACTTTAAATTTATGTACGCTTTAAAACTGTATGGAAAACAACACTATAAGAAACATTCAGCAAAACCTTGCGACAAGCACGGTCCGTCCGATATATTCCGATGAGATTGTGGTCGCACATACGATAAAAAGTGGCAAGGATGATAAAGGCAAAATCATGAAAGAAGGCCATTTACAAATTGTCTTTATTGATATGACTACTCAAAAGCCTGTAGAAAAGGTTGTTCTTTCACCAATAACTGCCAAAGGTCTCTTAAAGGCGCTTAGTGAATCTCTGACGAAGATGGATAAGGAAATGAAAAAGAAAACAGTGACTGTGGCAAAAAAATCTGAATCAACAGATTATATAAGATAATATCCTTTAAATTAATTATAATATAGGTTAAGATTCATTAAGAAAATGCGCTATTTTGACGGACCCAAGGTTGGAGTAATAATACTGCTCTTTATCCTAGCCCAGATTCCTTTTGGTCTTGGCGAATGGCTCTCTGTAGCGCAAAGCCCGGATGATGCAGGTCTTTATACAATTCTCATAAAGGCTATTTATGATGGTTTTGAGGGCGCATACCCAATAGACCTGCGCGTCAGAGGGAAAACAACGACAAGTGAGGGATTAAGTGTAAGTCCCGCGTATACTCCCTCCAAAAAATCTCCTATAAACCTAGGGTATATCATCCATATTGATAATTCCACTGACTTTGACATGCTTGAAAACAACATGTCACTCTATTTTGTCGATGGCACAACCCTTGTTGCAAATGCAAGTAACATACTTTCCAAGAACCCGGAAACAGGCTTTTGGGAAGTAACTGTGATGCCCCCTTTAAAGGGTGACTATAAAGTGCTTCTTTCTGTAACTGCACAAAAAGGCGATATGACGTATTTGGGGGATTTTGCAAGTTATCTTGAATCCGAAAGCGCCTCGACTGATTTATTATTGCAATATACTATAAGTCCTAAAGTACTAACGCCAACAGAAGCGTTCTCAACAACCCTTCTGCCAATTTTTGGCGGAAATGTCCTGAAGGAATTCATTATCTTTAGGGCCAATATCAATGGAAACGACCGCGCCCTTGTTTGGAATGAAAAGGACGGGGTTTATTCTTCTGATTTCTCAGCACCCACCTTAGAAGGTGCATATGCATTCAATTTCTATGGAAAGGGACAAGATTTTTCCTCGTCAGAAACAATATATATTGTAGATACTTCCCAGGCAAAAGCACCAACTTGTCCTTTAGTGAGAAATTCCAGTTGCGAGGACATGCGCGATGTACGGCGTTGTGTTTTTGATTCAAAAGCTGGGATGGGTGTCAATTATACTGAAACAGACCTTATCTCTTGTTTTAAATCGGTAAGGGGAGATACTGTTGTCAGCGCAGTGATATGTGGATGGAATAAAGGAGATTTAAATGGTGACGGCAAACTAACTGTGAGTGATGCTGCAATACTCCAGACTATAATACTTCCATTGCCACAGCCTTCAAGAAGAGACTACTTGTCATGTGCTGATTACGACCGCGATTCTGATGTTGACGAAGCAGATTTGACCTGTATGACAAACGTCATTGCGGGTAAATGGTGGGGCGACCTAAATGGCGGGGTTTGTTTTGACATGGTGCTTGACTCGCCCCTTGCAGGCGACCTTGATGGCAACAGGAAGATAACCGAGGTTGATCTTATCCTTATGCGAAAACTAGTTGACGCAGATACGGGTGGCATCTTAATGCACGAGCGAATTCTTAGTGCGGCAGACTTTGACCAAAGCGGACGGATTGATTCATATGACGCAATCTGTGCAAAGAAGTTTGAAGGAGTGGAAGTAAACAACACGAATAACCTTATTGGTAATGTTGTTACAATACCCACAAGCTGTCTGGAAATCTATCATCTTGACTCTTGCAACAGTGTTAAGGGTGATATTAACGGCGACTATAAAATTGATGAAATTGATGAGATTTTAATAACTCTTATTGTCGAGGGTAAGATAACAGGATATGACATGAACTGTTCTGATGTCAATAAGGACAATCAGATGTCCTCTGAAGACATATTCTGTGTAAGTTCTTATCTTGCAGGCGATATGGAACAATATTACGCCTGCCTGAAATGTGATGAATACACCCCGCGCGAGTACCTTGATATCATGGAAATCTGCAATGATGGATGGGACAACGACTGTGACGGCCTGATTGACAGAACCGGGACCACAGGAACGGGGGGGGATTTCTGCTCATGCACTTCAAACACGCCGTGCGCTATGGTCTGGGATGAAGACGGTGGTACCATAGCGGGCATAAACGATGCAAATGTCCTTGTATGTAGAAAGGAATCTTGGAGGGTAAATGAAAGTGCTATAGACAAGGAAGAGGACCAATTCGAGTGGGTAAGTCCAAAAACCCTTGTTTGTAATGAAGACAAAGAATGTGAATATGCTCAATGCGCCGATTCAAGATTTTACTGTGCATTTGATGGTGGCGGATGGCTTTGGTATGAGAATCCTGGGGACTTGCCAACAGAGACTGATGATTCCAAAGCCGAGCCAAAACTTTGTGATGACGGCTATGACAACGACTGCATATGCGGAGATATGAAATGCGCTGTTGAGGAACAAGGAAGTATTTTTGATAGCTGGCTTTTCTGGCTCTTTTTTGCATTATTTTTAATAGCAAGTATATTCCTACCTGGATGGGCAACACTTTTAATTTCACTTGCTGCAAGCCTTGTCTCACTTATCAACACCTTTGCAGGGGGGCCAGCTGAACTATCCGCTGCTATGGGTGGGATATCAATGGGATGCGGCGTAGGCGGCCTGCTTAATGGGGCTGGTGTGAAGGATATTCTTATCAATTCTTTTGACACACTTATGGAAAAGGGTCTTGTTGCAGGAACCACTCAACTGGGCTCACAAGCGATAAGCTCTGTCACAGAGGGTATTTCGAGTGCTGCAAGCGCAGTTAAGGATGCTGCACTCTCGGTTAAAGATGGTGTTATGAGCACGATAAGCGGGATAGGTAAGGGTTTTGATTCTTTAACAAGTATGGATACCTACTCTAGCGCGCTTAACTACATTGGTATTGGAGGTGAAAGTGGGGCGAGTAGTACTACTTCCTTCCCAGGGTTTAGTGGACTGAGTGAATCATTTGGTTTTGCTGATAGTAGTTTCCAAATGCCTGACATGAATTTTGAGTATTTTAGTATGTCTGAGGAATCCACACTATGGGGTGATATGGGGGATCTTGCTCAATCTGGCTGGGATGGCATTAAGGCTGGTGCATCCAGCATTGGTAAAGGTTTCACTAGCCTTGGCGAAGGTGCTACTTGGACTGGGGCGGCCAAAGGTGTAGGACAAGGTATGCTTGACTTTGGTAAGGGTATGCTAAATACGATAAGTCCTTGGGGGGGCATGGACCAGACAAGTTTTGCCTTTACTGCAGGAAAACTTATATTTGGTCGCGCATTTATACCTGCGTTTAGCGCATTTACCTCATCAAAAGCTGCGACATACTACGCAAAAAGTACAGCAGAATGGGTATCAAGGGATACTAGTTGCTAACTTTTTAAGCGTTCCTGCAATAATTATCTATTAAATTTAAAAATGGAATATGCCAAAACTCTAGCACTAGTATTTATAGTCGTTTTTTTGTTTGCACAGATACCGTTTTCACTTGCCCGCTGGACTGCTGTTGGTTACGGTCCAGAAGGAGAGGGGGCCTACACTATAATAATACAGGCACAGTATGATGGATACACCGGCACGTTTCCCCTTGCGTATAGTGTAAACACCAGTGCTTACACTTCAGAAAATCTTAGTGTCGAGCCTATCTTACCCATAAAGAAGACCCAACCAATCAGGCTTGAATATGATATTGATGTAAAAGACTCAAAAGATTTTAACATTCTGACAAAATCCGTTCAGGTATACTACCTTGACGGTGACGCACTCATAACATCAGAACCAAAGAATCTTAGTTTTGACAATTTATCAGAAACCTGGAAAGTTGAGTTAAATGTTCCTTTCAAAGGAGAATACCGCGCCCTAGTAAAGGTAATCATGGAAAAGGATGGGACAGTATATGGTGGTGATTTCGTGACTTATTTTGAATCTGATTCTGCCAGTGAAAATCTTCTTATGAGAACAGACGTCGACAAGCCTGTTCTTTTGGCTGATGAGTATTTTGAGATTTTTGCATACCCTGAATTTGAAGGACAAGAGATACCTGGACTTGAGATGCTTTATGCGAATGTCTATGGCAGTCTTAAAAAACTGACCTGGGATTTGGGCGAACTCGGGTACGACGCGAGTTTTAAGGCGCCAAACGGTGAGGGAATATACAAGGTTAGCATTTTTGCAGATGGACAGGATATTGTGACCTATGAGAAGATTTATGTCGCGGATATCTCCCGCGCAAAGTCAAGAACATGCCCTCTTGCAACAAATGAAACGACGTGTGACGGCATGGAGGAAGTACGAAAATGCGTTTCAGATTACAAATCAAATATCCTGCAGGTCAGTGAAACAATGCTCATAAACTGTTTTGAATCTGCAAAAGGCGGGATAATCGAAGGGACAATAATTTGTGAAGACCGTGTGGGCGATCTTAACGGGAATGAACAACTTGATACCGATGATATTGCAATACTTGAGAATCTGATTCTTCCGTTGACTCAGGCCGCGCGTGCAGAATACGCCAAGTGTGCAGACTACGACCTTGATTCTGATGTTGACGAAGATGATTTAATTTGCCTTACAAATGTAGTTTCAGGAAAATGGCCGGGTGACATGAGTGGCGGGGCATGCTTTGACCTTTATTTAGAATCGCCACTTGCAGGCGACCTTGATGGCGATAAAAAAATAGGCGATGACGATATTGCTCTTCTAAACAAATTGATAAAAGTTGAGGAGCGTGGGATATACTTACCTGTTGAAGTCTACGCGGCAACAGACTTTGACCAAAACGGTGTAATAAATACTGATGACAGTTACTGTGCGCAGATGTTTTTAGGAATGGAGCTTTCTAATCCGGATACGCTTCTTGCATCAGGTCAGGTAATTCCGTCTTACTGTTTAGAGATTTACAGTCTTGATGCCTGCCGTGGGATAAAGGGCGATATTAACGGGGACCTCAAGATTGATGAAGTTGATGAAATCCTTATGATGCTTATTAGCAAAAAGCAAATTACTGGTTATAAGCTTGACTGTGCTGACGTTAATTCCGATGGCAGAATAACTGATGAAGACCTAGCCTGCATAGTCTATTACAGTTCAGGTGAGGAAGATAAGTATTATGGGATGTGCCTTAATTGTGACAGCGACCTTCCAGCTGAATATAGAAACACCGTTGAAATCTGCAATGATGGCTGGGATAATAACTGTGACGGCCTTGTAGACCGCACAGGAGAAGGTTCAGGCGACCTTTGTACCTGCAACGCCAATACGCCATGTTACATGGTCTGGGACGCAGATGGCGGGACGACAGCAGGAGTTGACGACGGTAATTATAAAATATGCAGGAAACTTGAGTGGAACAGCGGTTCATCTGCAAATACAACGACATCAAATAATGGTTATAAATGGGTAACTGAGGATGACGTCGCCTGCAACAAGGATCATGAATGCCAGACGGCACAGTGTGACGGAACCGTCTATCTGTGCGCTTATTCTGGTGTAAACCAGTGGGCATGGTACAATATACAAACTGAAGGCGTTCCAACAGAAAGTGAAGACCCGCGTAGCAACCCAAAGACTTGTGATGACGGCTATGACAACGACTGCCATTGCGGCGATGTGAGCTGCATGGAAGAAGAGGAAGGCGACTCGCTTAGTATGTTTGGTTCGGGTTCATTCTGGGTTGGAGCAGGAACTGGAGCGGCACTCGGGTTGTTGGGTGGTGCAACTGGTTTTGGTTCTCTTACTCAAACCCTTTCACTTGGAACTTCGGTCACAAGCATGTTCATAGGTGACGCAGATACAAAGAACTTCTTTTCAGGATTTGGTACTGGGATGTACATCGGAGGGGCCCTTGGAAGCACATTTGCCCAACCTGTTTCAAAAGTCGCTACAAGTACTGTAAAAGGTGTGACTACGGTTGATGGTGAGTCAGTAAATGTGCCTGCAGGTACAAAGACTACTGATATAACCGTCCCAGTTAAGGAAGTAGGTGGAGCTAAAGTAACAGTGCATCAGGGAGATGTTTGGAAAGAAGTAAGTAGTGATGTTCAGGTTGATCTTATTGGGTCTGGAAAAGCAATACCTGATAAATATATGGCTCTTGGTGATGGTAATTACTATGAAAAAGTTACTTCAGACAGCATATATGCTATGGGTGATACTATTTATGAGTCCACTCCAATGGAGGTACCGCTTGAGAAAGGCGAAACATTTAAAGTGACTTATAGTGATGGAAAAACCGCCGAAGTCACAAATTTAAAATCTATAAACGACGGCAAGAGTTACACTTATGTTCCAAAGGGTAGCACATCAATTTCCAGTAGAGTGGGAAACTACCTTAAAACTGGAATGTTTGCAGGAAACTCTGGAAATAAAATCCTGAGTTGGACAGCCCGTCTTGCAGCGCCCGCGGCAGCTGTTGGCTCTATGTGGCTTGCGGGGGATAAGTACGCTGAGGAGACGACTGAGTGGGTCTCAACAAACGAGGGATGCAACACCAACAATAAGGAGTAGTGTTACTCTGTAGGACAACTCTCGCCTTCGTTTTTTGCACCCATCCGTTCTATTGCTCGTCCGATTCCACCTTGTGTTATGGGAAGGTAAAGATATAAGATTATTCGCCCCAGAGTAAGCGACTCTACCTTAAACTCATGTTCTTTGTATATCTCGAATTCGAGCGGAGCGTATGTGTAAAGCTCGCCACCACCTTCTGCGATATTGACAAGTATATTTCGTGAGTTGTCGTCTGTTATGCTTTCTGTTATGCTAAATTTGGCACTTGTCTCAAATATCACTGGAAAGAAGTCTTTTGCGTAGTCAAGAAGTGGCGTTCCGGCCCCGCCGCTAAATACAGTTATTAGGGCTGCGGCGGCAATTTGGGCGCTATAAAGCCCTGCGGATTCAAGATAGTCCGCACATACACCCCCCTCCCGTGCCATATAGGTCGGATTAACATAACAATGCGCACCGTCCCCAGAATCATACTTAACATAAATCGGAGTTATTTTTGAATAGATGTCAAAAGAATCTTTATTTTTATCAAGAGACTCTACTGCTGATGTAAACTTTTTAATATTGGAAAGAACCTCTATTTGGTCATTTGTTGCTTCATAATGCAATTCTAAAGCGTCATACGTCTTTTTTGCAAATTCATATACTTTTTGCACTGGTTTTTGCGTCTCTTCCACAATTTTTATTGTCGGACGGCATCTACATCTACAGGTATCAAAAACATCTCTTCCCTTACTGCATGTGACGACTCTATTTCCTGATTGATAATCGCCCACACATTGATAAATGTCATTTCCTCGCGAGCAAGAAACAAAATTACAACGAACATTACAATTTCCTGCGTCTCCACAGTTATCATTTGAAATGCACTCGCCTGAATTATCTTTTGAACATGAATCTGAACCTAGTTTTTCTTCTGTGAGAATATTTTTAACAATTGAGGCAAGTTCCGTGACTGAAGTTATCGCTGAGGAACAATAGGTGTCGACATCATTAAACCCGAGACCATATTCATTTGAATTAAAAATTTTGTTGCCTCCTGCTTCGTCGCTCCCTTCTTTTATCTTATACTTGCATGTCTGTGACTGCCCGTTTTCCAGGGCTGAAGTTATCGCGCTAAGTACCTCTTTTGAATCATCCCTAAAATCATCGCAGATGTCTTCATCACTGCTGCCAAAAAGCGTATCAAGGGCGCTATAGTAGCATGCGCCTTTTTTGTCATCAGGGTATCCGCCATATTGGTCTTTGCAGTATTCATAATCTGGTTTACAGTATTCCTTTTTGCAGGCCTTACAATCCTTTTTATATTGATTGCACTCCTTTTTGAGGTCCTTGCAATCCTCTCTTAAGTCGTCACAGTCGTCCTCACATTCATCAACATCATCATTGCAATCATCTAAGTCGTCTTCGCAATCTTCATACATCTCGCAGCAATCTTCATTGCAATCCTCTAAGTCATCTTCACAGGTGTCTTTATTGTCACATTTATGATACCTTGTTGTTGAATAGCTCGAAAGCCAGTCATCTGACAAATCTCTAACTTTTTCATAACGCTCCATTTCTTTTGCCGTGGCAAGTGCTTCTTCCTCTAAAGTGTCTAGGTCTGTAGAGGATAAACAATTTCCCGAAGAATCTCCTTCGCATGTTTCTTCAAAGACTTCTTCCGGGTTCTCAGTTCCCATAATCGCCGTTTTTGCCTGGTCATAATCTGAAATGTCCATATCGACTCCCGGCGGCAAAAAGGAAGGCTCGCTTAAAAACTCCCACTCCGAAAGCCATGTCGCAGCGGGTATCGCCCCAATCCCTGTTATTGAATCCAGTGGGTCTTTTATTAACTCTTCTATTTCCTCAATTTTTCCAAAAAGTATTGTTGCGACCGGGTCTGTTTGAAAATCGCCCTCATAAAGGTATGGTCCGGTTCCTCCTGTTATGTAAGCTGAAAGGTATGCACGCAGGTAGAGCGCTCCGCTTAAGGTCCAGCTAAGCCGGTCTGGATACTTGGAATGAAAGTCTCTTGCACGAAGGTACATGTCATGTAAACGACCTGATATCCTGGCATTTATCGTCCTATTTGTAAATCGTGCGCTCCAGCCTTCCTTTGCAGTTATTGTAATTTCCGGGATTTTTATTTTTCCAGACATCCAGGGGCCCTCAAGATCTGGCAAGAACTCAATTTTTTGGGTAGAATCAATTGCAAGGGTGATGTTCGAATCAAAAGTGAAAAGGGCCCAGTCATCGCCTTTTTCATGAGCAATATCCCTTATATGGGATAAGGTATTTTCCTTAGTGCACAGGGATATATTCTCAAGGATTTTTTCCCAGCCCACCCTTTCCTCCATCTCAAGATAAGGGTTTATTGTAGTTCCTTCTGGTATCTGCCCGGCCTTTGTTGCACATAAACCCAGTGTACGCGAAAGATCGTCTCGTATCTCCTCTTCAAAACTTTCTATTGCCGAATTCATCCTTAGCCAGGCGATATCCTGGGCGTGGATTCCAAAGTCTCCTGCAGAACCAAGTTCCCATAATAACGATACTGAGATTGCAATGACGCAAAACACAACGCCGATTATGCTAAATGCTGGGATATATCCTTTCTTTTTCATTTTTTCCAGATCCTTAATATTATATCGCCGTCGCAGAGTTTGTCTTCGCACAGGACTGAAACAGGCGCATGAAATGATAATGCGGGCTCCTTACTGCCTCCAAACTTCCATTCACCGCAACAGGATTTAACTTGCGCAAAAAAGCCGTATTGGGGGGATGCGAGAACGCCTTTGAGTGGATAGTTTTTGTGATTCATTTCGGAGACTTTTGCCGCATCTATCGCCCATGATGAAATTCCTTTTGATTCACTGCTTGAAAAGGATTTTACAAGAAGGAAAAGTGCTCTTTGCCCAAAAGAAGACGCTTCGCTTATATCTGAAGGGATTATCGCACCAAGGCCTACTTTTAGAAGGAGCATGACAAGGATAATCACACATATCAAGCCTATGGCGCTTATCGGCAAATCCTCAAGAGCCTGTGGCCCAAGCTGCCCTTTTTTCGAATTAAAAACATCCCTTGGGATAAAGATATGTTGTATCATTGTGTATATTGGCACATAATTTGTGTTCCTTTGAATCTGATTGATGCAAAATGCCTAAGGAAGCATTGTGATATGGGGTTGGCAAGACGCTGATTCCAATCATCTTGCCTTTTTGAGTCTGTACAGAAACTATTATTGCAACAAGACCGGATTCAGTCTTGTTTGCCGTCATATGATAAGGTTCGCCTTGTACCGAAGGAGGAAGATTTATCTCAAGATAGCTGCCGTCTTCTGAAGAGGAAACCATAAGCAAGGAATTAACAATGTCTGAGGAGAGCTTTTGAGCTGAATCTGCAAGAAAAGCTGTTGACAATAGGGAAAACGCACAAAGAAGCATTACCATACAGGCAAAAAATATGATTAGCATGCCTGCTTTTGACCAGGACCAGACGAGCCATCCTTTTTTGTTTAAGTATCTGAATTTCAATCTAGTCCCTCCAGAGAATAAGTGTCACATCACACTCGCAGTCATCAATCCAAAAATGCCTTCTTGCAATACCATATCTTCCTTGCGGGCTTCCACTGCCAAAATAAATTCCCTCCTTGCAGGGGCAAGAGAGATTAAAAGAATAACTATAATTTGGTATTATGCGCTTTATCTCTGATTCAATAGAACTCTTCAGCTCGGGAAAGATGCTTGTTTTGTCTATTGCAAGGGCGCCTAAAACTGCTGACTTTTCGGCATTCGGGTCATACTCGCCGTCGGCTACAGAACTGTTTATTATATACTCGCCGCTTTTTGTTTCAATAATATGCTCTATTTGGAACGCATAGTTTTGCGGCTCAAATGTGGCGTTTCCCAGTTCAAGCCAAAAGACTGAGGAAAAGGGTCGCGTTATTGTTGTTTTGATTAAGTTTCCTTCAAAATTTATTTCCGGAGTGAGTATGTCCTTATGACTAAAAACTTCTTCAGAAACGCTTATGGGAGATTCTCTTGTAACACCTTTAACCGCGCTTCCATTATATGTCCTTTCGTGCGCGTTTGTGATGTATGCTGTGCTGTTTAGTATGTATTCCCCTCCTTCAAAATATACGGTCTTTTGCCTGCCAGAACCAAGTTCCTTTCCAAAAAATGCCGCTTGCAGTCCAAGATAACCTGCACCAGTTATCTTTGCTTTTAGGGAAATACTTTTGTCCTCTGTGTAGACCCCGCTAAGAGTCATATTGTCCTCTTTTTGAAGAGAATGTTCTGGAGTGATTTCAATGTACTCGCCAATCAAATCTCCACTGGGCTGGGAATGTATGTTTTCCTCCAAAAAGCCTTTTTCGAATAGGCCTGTTGTTAGGTTTTTTCCCCTAAAATATGTTAAAGCGACTGACGCGATTGCAGTCCTTTCCCAGTCTGTTTTTGCAAAGAAATCTCCACTCGTTAGCGCGTCTTCTGTGACTTGCCTTATGGTGTAACTTTCTGCGTTGAGCTTAACCGGGAAAAGTTCGAGAGGCGACACATCGGGGTTGACTCCCACTTCGATATAGCCAAATACGGACTCAATGGCTTGCCTAATGTCTGAAAGTTTGCAGCGTAGTTCTCTTGCTTTTTCCTTAATCTCCACGTCCAATAGGCTTTCTGCTTCATCTATAAACGAAACAAGGTCATTTGAATCCATAGCGACACTTGAGAGTTCCTCTCCAAGATAACTTAGTATTTCAGAGGTTATGGTATCGCAACTAAAATCAAACCCGACAAATGAGGAGAAAATTGAGGAAAGCTCGCCAAGGGCTTGGCAAGGCGCAAGAGAATCACTAAGGGCTGAGTCTATCTGGGAAGCGCTAAATCCAATCAGTGAGTCCTGGGCAAGCCCTAAATACGAATCTATCTCTGAAAACTTATGTCGGATGTATGCTATATGGGGATTGTCCGAGATATCATTACTGCTTTCTATTTCTGAGATGGCCTCCTCAGCCAGTTTTAAGTAATCAAGTATCTTTCTTGCATCATTTGTAACGGGGGAGTTTATCCTACTTGCCGCTTTTTTCTGCAGGACGCTAATCTCAATATCTGCCTTAGAGGAAAGAAGCGCCGAAAGGCTTATTTCAGCCATTTCGTTTAAGCTTTCAGTTTCCATCCTGCGTTGGGATCTTGATGATAATTGTGCCGATTGTAAGGAGAGGTAAGAAATGGCAAGAGATGAAAGCAACAAGAATACCATCAGGTCAATCGCTGCAGACTGCCCCTTCCTTTGAAATAATAACTTTTTGCCCATCTTCCCAGTATTCTAGTAGTAGGTTGTGTTCTCCAGATTCAATTGGACCGCATGCCGATTCTATTCGTACTCCAGATATTGCCATTGGCCCTGTAATTATTCTTTCCCCGTCAGATTCGTTGACAAAAATTGCACTCAGTTCTCCGTCCACCTTTATCCTGCAACAATCAGGAACAGACAAAAAATATCGCATTGAATTCTTGTCATACCCTAGTGAGATTATCCTTGCGGCCTCATAAAGGTCACTTGCAGCCTGTGCTGCCGCCTGCTCCTCTGAACCCTTGACAAATTTTTCCATCGAATTAATTCCTATCCAAAGGCAAAAGACGATGACAAGAACGCTTGCAAGAATCATAAAGGGGGCTTCAAGAACCGAGCTCCCTCGTCGGTTAATCTGCATGCTAAAAAAGCCTGTTTAGTTGTCCACCACCATCTGGAAGCATTCCACCATCTAGTATAACATAGCCTTTGTCCGTTTCTTTTTCCCCGTCCAAAAGAAGCTTTGTTGCATCGTCCTGTGAATCTGAAAAAAGTGTTTTTTCAGTATCCTCAAGTGTTGTTCCAGCTGAAATAATATGCGAGCTAAAAAGCATTAGTGCGCACAGGACTCCCATCCCTAAAATAATCGCAGCTGCAATCTTAAACGGCAAATCCATTCTTTAGAAGCTTGCGGTTTTATTGACTATCCGCGCGGTGAAGTTTCTAAAGGCCGAGCCTGTTGCGTTTATCGCAGAGACACTGTCCTCTTTTATCTCTGAAAGAACGGTTGCGACAATCCCAAGAACCGCTGCAACAATTATTATTGCAAGAGCTATTTTAAAGACTTCGTCTGCTACCCCTTTTCTTCCCTTTGGTATCATTTTTGTATTATATCTGCTGCTTTTTGGAGTGCGTAAGTTCTTGCCTCTTCAGAATCGTTTATTGCACCAAACGCAATTTCTTGGGTGTCTGCAAAAATCACCATAAGGGCGCAGATTACAAGAAAGGAAACTATTGTGACAAGAGCCAGAGTAAAGACAATGGAGTGCACTTTTTAGCTTCCTGATAATCCGCCCTCGTCGCAATTGCCAGTTATCATGCAATCTGTTGCTTCAGAAACACTCTCTGATGCTGTTGCAGCTCCTGTTGCAAGCTCTTCAGCCCCGGTCCATGCCGAGCCCATCATATATGAAACCACTGCAAGCACAGCCGCGATTATTATCACGACAAGTGCCAGCTTAAAAACAGAGTCTGTCTGTCCTTTCCTAGATTTGAGTATCCTCATTTTCTTATGTTTATCTAGGCGAACGCGTATTTTGGAGATAGATAATTCTAAGGGATTAAGACATATAGTTATCACAGGATAAAGTTATCTCCGGGGGATAACTATTCGTTTCTTAAGAAAGGAACTTTTCAGAGAATTTCATTACCGCTTTTGTCGCAGAGACCATTCCTGGTATGAGCGCATACTCTTCAGGCTTGTGGCATTGGTGATTCTCACCCGGACCAAACTCTAGAGCGGGAATGCCGTGCCTGTAAAAATACTCAGTGTCAGCCCTTCCAAGTGCTACCATGCGTTCTGTATCACATTTGAACTGGGAATCAATAAGGGTTTTAAACTGGTCTGTAAACTCGCAATTTTCCCCTAAGAAATATCCTGGGAAAAAATAGGGCATTTTCACATCAGCTTCAACCCCTGATTCTTTTATTGCAGCTTTTATCTTCTTTTTGACATCATCGCGGCCGGGAAGCGTCCTGTAATCGACTGTCATTTCACAAAGCCGGGGGATTATGTTTGTTGCCGGCGAGTCGCTGTTTATCTTTACGATTGAAAGGGTCTCTGGAAGCTCTTTTCCAAAATAATTGCCCATGTATAAATCATGGTCTTTTAGCCTGTTTACTAAGTGTACTGCTTCTTCGACTGCGTTTTTGCCAGTCTCGGGACGTGAAGAATGTGTACTTTTACCGTGGACTGTAAGTTCAAGAATCATGCGCCCACGGCATCCCGCTGAAATCTTTGGAACACCTTTGTAAAGTGTTGGCTCCATTATTACACATCCGTCTGCTTTAATTTTTTCTGCAGCGTACATGCTTCCTTTGGGAAGGCGTGTTCCTTTAAGAACGTCTTCTTCTGCGACGGTAAATGCCAAAAGCAGTTTTCCATTAATCTTTTTTGGGTCGATTCTGTGTGCAATCTCAATCATTCCTGCAACCCCTGCCTTGCAGTCTGACGCGCCAAGTCCAATTACTTTATTTCCTTTTTTCTCAGCGCGAAAAGGGTCTTTTAAGTAGCCCATTGGGGGGACTGTGTCAAGATGAGAATTAAGCATTAGAGTCTTGCCTTCATTTCCCACACCCATTTCAACATAGACGTTATCTACTTCCTCGTCCACGTAAGCAACATGACCGAGATTTGTCATGGTTTCAAACACATAGTTTGCAATCTCGCCTTCGTTGCAGGTAACCGAAGGTATCTTTATTAATTCCTGAAGTGTCTTTACAAGATGTTTTTCGTCAATGCGCGATGCCATTTCTTTTTTTATTCTACAACATAGTCTATTTGATATTAATGTCTCCACATTATAAAATTAGTAATGATGAAGCGAACAACCCCTGAGCTAAGTTCTTTATAGGACTTGTCCATGATGAACCTTATGAGCTCTGATTAAAAAAATCGCTCTTTAAGTAAGGTTTGTTTGCTTTAGAAATGTCCAAGAGTCGTCTGTTTTCCAAGACCCTTTAGCTCGTCTTCGTTGTACCCCAATGCTTCAAGTACGCGCATGACTGCCGGAAGAACCTGATTGTTTATGTAATATTCGGGGTCGTAATCATTCTCCTTGCAAAAGCCGATAAGACATGCCTTATCGCTTATTGAGTTGCCTTTCTTTGTTATTATGTACTGGAGGACGTCGCCCGGTTTTATTCTCATTCCTTTTTTTTGCGCCTTGGTGGCAGCCATCACATGCGGTCCTTTGTTTTCGTATTCCCCAATCGGCTTTGTGAGTTGAGTATGTATTAAGAGTTCTGAAAGCGGGACGTTTCCTTCCTTTAAGTCTAATATGACTTTTTTGACAAGTTCTGCGGCCTTTTCTGGGTTTCTCTCACGGAGTATTGCGTCAAGTACCTGGACTTGAGTATCCTTTGCTATTTGTGCCCAGTCACGACGGCGTGTCTCAAGACCCTTTATTGTCAGTTTTCCTTCTGCTGAGATTAGGGCGTAGCGCTTTTTAGTGATAAACACCCCACGCGGGAAGAAACCTTCAAACTCAAGTTCCATGGCTTCTGGGAGCTTTGAATTTATCTCCTTTAAGAAATCTTTTGCAATGTCTTTTCCTTTAGCTTTTGTTATTTTTCCGGGAACCGTTAGCATCAGGCTGTCTGTATCCCCATAAACGACCTTGTATCCCAGTCCTTCAGCCTTTTTTATCGTGTCTTTTATGTATTCACGCCCCCAGGCAGCCGTACTTCCGGCGCAATCGTTGTCATACCAGCGCGCCCGCGAAAACCCCATGTAGCCATAAGCTGAATTTGCAAGTATCTTAAGGGCCTGCTGGCGCGCGTCAAGGACTTTTATTGTAGTTGCCGATTCCTTTTCTTCTTTTGCCTTTTTTAGCTGGCGCTTGATTTTTGTCCTGCTTGAAAGTATCTCGTTAAGAAGCCCTGGTATGAGTCCTTTTGGCGTCTTTTTGAACTTGGCTCCCGTTGGTGAGATAGAACAAAGAGCATCATCTGCTTTCTGGTCATGAGTTGAAGGGTCGATGTTATGGGCTATTATGATTGAGGGGTATAGCGAGCGAAAATCGAATACGAATATGTTATCATGCAGTCCTTTTATCGGCTCTACTACGTATGCACCCTCATAACCTTCCCCCCGTCTAATCTGATAATCTCTGTCGCTTGGCTTGTTTGGGACTAAAATGCCTTTTTCATGGGCAATTGACATAAGGAGCCATTCTATTGCGTTTCCACTTCCCATGCGCGAGACTTCAAATATCGGCTGTTTTACAATCTGGGTAAGCTCGTATTCTGTTGGGAGAACCTCTTTTGCTATTGCAAGGCAGGAATCGACATCTGAAATGGAGTACTCAATGATTTTATCTATATTTTTTCCTTCTTTCCACCAGCTAGCCAGGTTTTCGATTTCTATGTCGAGCTTCACTTCGCCAAACAGCGCTTCGTGGACATCTTCAAGGGTGTACCTGGGTAGTGAAAATAGTTTTCTGCATATTGGATAAAGGTCAATGTGGGGGCGCCCCGGAATCCTTGCGGCAAGATTCATCCCACGCCGCTCAAGCCTGACCTCTTCGTCTTTCGGGCCAAGATTAAATTTCGTGCCAAGGAATTTGCAACGGTCTTTTATCACCGGAAAATCGAAATTGTCGCCGTTATAGGTTACTATTATGTCAATTCCTTGCTTTTTTACTGTTGAAATAAAGAGTTCTATTATCTCTTCTTCTGTTGAGCAGGTCTTGGCAAACTTATGACTTGACTCGTTGCCAAACTGCCATACATGTCTTGCGCCAAGTGAGTCTGCATAGCTAATTATTATCGGGCGCATGTTAGTGTTTTCCATAGGTCCGTCTGAATCAATCTTTACAGTTTCAATATCAAATGCGGCAATCTTAAGCTTAGTATTTGTTGCCCCCTTCATTGGAACAATACCTGAATTTATGACATATCTTTGTGTGAAACGAATATCGTCTTCGCGGGTCTCAAGACATTCCTGCAAGCGTCTTATTTTTTCGCGCGCGTCGGGAACCTCTCCAGGATTATTAAGGGTTACTTTGATTACTCTAAGCTTTTGGCTAGAGTCCTCAAGAACTACTTCTTCGGCATCACGAAGTGAGCTTATTTCAGATTCGATGCCTCTTTTTAGTGCAGAGGCGTCATTTCGTGGCACGGCGTAAAAATAAGGAAAAAAATCCTTTATCTCTTTAATATCCTTGTCCCTGCCGTCTTGGCCGGGATAGTATAATTTAAGTACTGGAGCGCTACCCTCACGCTCATAACTTACATCAAGAAGAATGTTATCGTCCACAAAACCCGTCACCCTAAGTTTTTATTGGTTATGGCATTAAAATCAAATAGAGGTATTTTATGAGCAGAGAAGAAAGGACTAAAAAATCCAAATCGACGGGTTCCGGGAAAAATAGAAAGACTGAAGAGGCCGAAATGGTTACTAATGCGCTTGAGCAGATACGGACTCTTGATTCTGAAATAGATCTTCTTAAACAGAAGATGAATCTTGTGATACGGGAGATTAATGTTATAAAACGCGTTGTCCTTTCAGAAAAAGAGCAAATAAAAGAGCTCGAAGTATCCAAAGGAAACGATGATAAAAGGTTCACAAGCCTCCTTAATATCGTCAAGGGTATGCGCGAGACAAAGGAATAAGACGTCTTATTTTTTTAGCCCGTAGAATAGTAGAATGCCAGCGACTATTACAGGTATTGCCACAAAGAGTATGTAATAAGGTAACTGCTCGGGAACTTCTTTTGAACGCAGTACAAGACTTATTCCGGAGTTTGTAAGTTCTCTTGCCTTGGGAAAGGAATTTTTGCCAAGTAAATACTCTTCTGATGCTTCATCAAAAAGATCTGCGGCGTCAAGGAGGATGCGACTATCGCCTTTTGATAATGTATCCTCGCGAGCAGTTGCGCCTGCTTCTTCTGCAAGAGAACTTGGTAAGATTATGATTTCTGATAAAGCGGGCAGTGCTTCTTTTGCCCCTGAATAGTTTCCAGAGGAAAAAAATGCTTCAGATGCCGTTAGTCTGTCTTTTATCGATTTTATATCACCAGCGCTAAAATCCTTTGAAAATACTGATGAAAATTCCCCTATTAGGTACTCGGCCTCATCTAGCGGAATAATCAATTCTGAATATGTGGCCAGATAAGACATTTTGGGGGTATTGAGCTCTTCTTCTAGTGCCCTTTTTTGTCTGAGAAGCTCAATCATGAGGTCATTTTGGTAGTTTGCGCGCGCGCGATTGGCCTCACTTGTCAGCTCATCAATCTGTAGTACGGCAGAGTCATACTCTGTTAGGTCTATCTGAGACTCTGCCAATGGTGCTATAAGCAGGAGAATGCCTGATACAAGGACAAAATAACTAATTCTTTTCATATTTTATTATAAGTTTTTATTTAGAAACTGGGCTGTTTCATATTTTTATTAACTTACCATTAATTTAGGCGGCCCAAAATAAAAGTCGATATAACAATGGCAAGACAAAAACCCAGTACATGTCCCCCAGTAAAAAAACATATTGATATATTTGATCAGGCGCTTCACAGTACACTCACGATAGTTGCAATAATACTCTTTGTTATCTGTCTTTCCCTTGTTGTCCTGGGAATAAAGGATCTTGTTGAGGGTTGGATGGTGCTTACCGGTTATACTGAGACTATACTCGGAGAAGACGCCTCTGCACTTATGATTTCGGGTATGGGTATGGTAGTTATCGGAATTGCTGTGCTTGACCTAATAAAATCTATTCTTGAGGAGGAAATTGCTGAAAGAAAATTCAAAAACGTCCAAGAAAGGGCACGTGATTTCTTAACTCGCTTTTTGCCTGTAATAATATTTGCAATCGCCGCTGAGATTTTTGTCACAATGGCTCAGATAAAAGCGATTCCCGACTCAAGCGGAATCATATTTGACATGGCAATAATGGGGATTGCTGTTGGAGCAATGCTTGTCGGTCTTGGATTCTATATTCGTATGACTTCTAACCATAACGACAAGAAAGAGAAGAAATCTTTTAGTTCCTCTTTAGGAGGGCTACGCGACTCTGAGGACACGAGTCAGTAAGCGTATAATTTGCTTCGATCCCTAGCTTCTTTGAAAAAACCTCGATTTCTTCCTGAGTTAACATATTGTCAAGTGTAAGGCGCTTTCGTGAATGGCCGACACACATGTAAGACTTCACTTCTATGAAATCGGGCTCCGCCTTGTTTACGAGCTTTGCAAAGCCTGGGATAAACTTTTCATCGTCATTCCATCCACGAACAAGAGTTATTCTAAATACCTTTCTGCATTTAAAGAGCGGGAATATGTCTATTGTTTTGTTGAATTGTTCCCATGCATCAGAAGTTACCGGGCGATTAAGCAACTTAAACAGGTCTTGAGTCGGTGACTCTACTGAAAGGTAAAGATTTGTGGGTTCGCGCGTCATCGCCCTTAGGCGCTCAGGGAAAGTCCCATTTGTAACAAGGAATGTGCTTTCAAAGCCATGATTGTGGTAAGACTCTATCAAATCGCCTATCTGTGGATATGCTGTAGGCTCACCTGAAAGAGATATTGCCGCCTGATTTGGGTTTTGTGCCTCTTCCCATTTAACCGGGTCAATGCGGTCTTTTAACCCTCCGTAACCTGAAAGGAGTAACTTTTGAGCTTTAAGGGACTCTTCTACTATGAAATCGGGGTCATCCCAGTCTGTTAAGTCGGTTCCTATTGTCCATTCAACGGGGCGCCAGCAAAATACGCACCTTTCAGTACAATGGCCAACTGCTGGAGTCATCTGCAGGCACCTATGGGAATTTATGCCATAGAACTGTTCCTTATAACAAACAGCTTTGTTCATCAGGCTTCGCCTGAGCCATTCACATACTTTGACGGCAGAATGACGCCCGACAAGATGATAATGCTGTTTTACCAGCAGTTTTTTTAGCTCCTCGGGTAATTCAGGGCCACCACTGGGTGCGTTCTTTTCTTCGAGAAGTTCTTCGGACATAATCTGGTATATTGATTATTATTGGTAAAAAGGGTTTAGATTTTTTGCCACTTATTAATAGCTTAAGTTTGTTGGTGATGGCAAGGACTTAAAAAACGCCCAAAAACCGTCGTGTTTTTATAGTTTGCGGCGTTAAGATGAGCAACTAAAATTATTAGGTGGAACAATGGCACGATTTGTTGTTGCTAGGCAACTTGGGGGTAAGAGGTCGATTACGACTACCGGAAAGGAAATAGGCAGGCTTGACGATATAATCGTTGATGAAGCCACGGGTGAGATGGAAAGCATCATTGTCGAACCTGATGCAGAAACTGCTGAAGATGTGCGCTTCCCAAAAGACTCAAACGGAGATTTTATAATCCCATTTAAGTCTGTAAGAGCAATATCGGATGTTATTGTTATTGAAGAAGGTTCAGTACCAGTTGCACCGGTTGAGGCGTCTCCAGCACACAGACACCGCCACGACGAGTAAGGGTGTGGCATTTTCTTAAATTTAATACTATTTCTGATTTTCTTTTGTTTGGTAGTTAGCACTGGCTAAATTGACTTAAAAAGAGAAATTAAAGGCGCTTTTTGCCTTCCTTTTTTACTACGGCAACTAGTTTTGATGCCATTTTCTCGACATCTTTTGCGTTTTCAAAAGCAGTTCCAATCTGAACGGCGTCTGCGCCTGCTACTATTGCCGCTCGTACTTGAGATTCACTTCTAATTCCACCTGCTGCAATGTAAAAAGTGTCCTTGCCAAGAGCTGCGCGCACCGCGGCTATCATTTGAGGCGGTACGGGTTCTGGAGGATTTGAGCCTGCATCAGTAAGAACGAATCTAAAGCCCATCATCTGGGCTGAAAGCGCCATGGCTGCAGCGATTTTAGGCTTGTTTAGTGGAATTGGCTTTGCGTCTCCAACCCAAGCAACGGTCCCACCGTCACCAACAACAAGATATGCTGTTGGAAGTGGCTCAATGCCAAGACGTTTTACAACTGGGGCCCCAAGCATCTGGGCTTCTGATATCCAGTAGGTGTTACGAGAATTAAGCATAGACATGAAATATATGGAATCTGCTTTTGCATTTACAGTCCCGATGTTTCCGGGGAAAAGATTCACGGGTATATCAACTTCTTTTTTGATGCCTGAGACTGTATAGTCAAGAGCCTGGCCCTGCACCCCTGTTGAGCCTCCGACAACAATTAAATCGGCGCCCGCACTTGCAGCGGCTTTTGCTGCGGCGATTGCACCGTCAAGCTCAGAATAGTCCATGGGGTCAATTACCGTAAAGAGTAATGCACCGTCTTCAGCTCTTTTTTTAAGAAGATATTTCTCTACTTTTCCCGGCTCCATTTCTTATAATTTAATGCTGGTTGGATAAAAGCGTGAAAATAGTCCTTTTTTATTATTAAGTATTAGTTAACCGTTTGGCAAAATATTAAAAATGGTAGATCTCGTAGTCCAAAACGGCAAAATCGTCACCCCCTCAAGCATAATAGAGGCAAACTTGGTCATCGATAACGGCAAGATTGTAGATATCACAAAAAAGAGCTTTGAGGCTGACGAGATAATAGATGCTGAAGGCGCCCATATAATACCGGGTCTGATTGACGCTCATGTTCACTTCAGGGACTTTGGGGAGAGCCATAAAGGCGACTGGAAAAGCGAATCATTGTCTGCTGCCGCAGGCGGTGTGACAAGCGTCCTTGAGATGCCAAATAACAAAGAGGGGATAAACTCTGTTTCGCGCCTTGAGGAAAAAAGGAGGCACGTAAGGGAAAACAGCATCATTGACTTTGGACTCTATATGGGTGCTGAAAACGACAATCTTGAGGAGATTCTTGCCGCAAAAAATATCGCAGGAGTCAAGTTCTTCCTTGGGAAGAGTACTGGGAACTTCCTGTTTGACACTACTCGTCTTCCAGAATTCTTTAAAGCCATGAAAAAGAAGGGTCTTCTTGGTGCATTTCATTGTGAGAAAAAAGAGCTTTTAGAAAAATATGAGGGAGAATGTGCTAGCTTTAGACGATTTACTGAATCACGCCCTGCAATATGCGAGGCTATGAGTATTAAAGATGTCTCACGGGCGATGTGCGATAACCGCGTGCATATATGCCACGTTACAAGTGACGCTGCCCTTCATGAAGTCATGCGGGCAAAAAAACTCAATTCAAATGTCAGCTGCGAGGTTTGTCCTCAGTATCTTTTCCTCTCAAAAGACGATGAGGAAGCGCAGGGAACAAAACTTAAGATGTATCCGCCCCTTCGAAGCAAAAGCGACAATTCCGCTCTTTTAATGGGCCTTAGAGCCGGCGCAATAGACATGGTTTCAACCGACCATGCCCCCCACACCATCCAAGAAAAGACGTGTGGCTGGAAAAATGCTTCTGGCGGCGTGCCCGGCGTCGAAACGCGGCTTCCTTTGATTCTTGGACACAGCGACCTTAGGGGACTTATTGAGACCTGTGCGCGAAGGCCTGCTGAAATATTTGGGATAGAAGGCAAAGGCTCGCTTAGAGAAGGCTTTGATGCCGACTTTGTCATAATCGACCCAAGCTACAAATACAGGATATCTGCAAAAAAGCTGCATTCAAAATGCGGCTGGACCCCTTTTGAAGGGATGGTTGGCCAAGGAAAAATCATAGGGACTTTTGTGCGCGGCAAGTGCGCTTACTCCGTTGATGAAGATATCCAAACAGAAAGCTGTGGTAGAGAACTTGTCTTTAGAAATTAATTGTTGCTAACAAACCCTTGAAATAAAAGGGAATTTAATTCGAAATTACTAGCATAAAAAACGTTTGGGCGCACCTTTTATAGACCGCACTCTAAAATTAAATAAATTCTTGGAGTAGCATTGCTGTGGCATGTGGCTCTAAATTCTCTAAGGTTTTTTGCTGTAAATTTTATGAAAGGAATAATTGTACTAAGAGACGGAACTCTGCTTGAAGGAGAAGGCTTTGGCGCGCAAGGAGAAGCATGCGGAGAGCTTGTCTTTAACACTGGGATGGCCGGATATCAGGAGTGCTTGACCGACCCGTCGTACAAATATCAGATTCTAATGCCCACGTACCCTCTGATTGGAAACTACGGCGTCTGCCCTGAGCGATTTGAGTCCGACCACATACAAGTGGAGGGATTTGTCGTGCGCGAACTTTGTGAGCACCCAAGCCACATCCCGTTTCTAAAAGACCTTAAGTCCTGGATAGAAGAAGAAGGCATCGTCGGACTACAGGGCGTTGATACGCGCATGCTTACAAGAAAGATAAGGGACGCAGGTGTCATGAACGCAATAATTGCGACAGGTGATAATTTTGACAGGGACGAACTTATCGCAAAGGCAAAAGAGCTAAAGTCTATTTCAGAAATAGACCTTGTGGAAAAAGTCACTGTAAAAAAGCCTGTAATCCATGCTCCAATGGGTGAAAAGAAAGGAAGGATGGCCCTTATTGACTGCGGAGTCAAAGGCTCAATAATAAAGAACCTGGTTGACCGTGGTTGCGAGGTAATCCAAGTCCCGGCAAAAACCAGCGCAAAAGACATTCTTGATTATTCTCCGGACGGAATAATGATTTCAAACGGGCCGGGCGACCCGGAGCGGGCAGGAGATATTGTAGCTAACATCAAGACCTTAATCGACACGCAGATGCCTGTCTTTGGAATCTGTTTTGGCAACCAGCTTGTCGGACGAGCTTTTGGGGCGGATACATACAAGCTTAAATTCGGGCACCGTGGGGGAAACCAGCCCGTTAAAGAGCTTCCAACGGGTCGTGTGTATATTACAAGCCAGAACCACGGCTTTGCAATAGAAGCAAGCAGTCTTCCAACAGACGAAGTCGAAGTCACCCACATAAACCTTAACGACCAGAGCGTCGAAGGAATCGCCCACAAAAGCCTTCCGGTACGCACAGTTCAGTATCATCCAGAGGCGCACGCAGGGCCATGGGACAGCAAGTACTTATTTGATGATTTCATACAGATAATGAAGGAGGCAAACTTCCAAAAAAGATAAGATGCCAAAAAGAACTGATGTCAAAAAAATCCTGATAATCGGAAGCGGCCCTATCCAGATAGGACAGGCGGCGGAATTTGACTACAGTGGAAGCCAGGCATGCCTTGCACTCCGCGAGGAAGGGTACAAAACAATCCTTATCAACAACAATCCTGCGACGATACAAACAGATACCGATATTGCAGACGCGGTATACCTTGAGCCGATAACCGCCGAATCGATTGAAAAGATAATAATAAAGGAAAAGCCTGATGCGATTCTTCCGACAATGGGGGGTCAGACCGGGCTTAATATGGGCGTCGAACTCGAAAAGAAAGGAATCCTTGAAAAATACAATCTAAAAGTCATTGGAACGCCTATTGATTCGATAAAAAAGGGTGAAGGGAGACAAGAATTTGCCGAGCTCATGAGGGAGATAAATGAACCCATCTGCAAAAGCCACTCAGTTTTCAGTCTCCATGAAGCCCAAGAAGCGCTTTTTGATATAGGTGGCCTTCCCGCAATCATACGGCCCGCATACACACTAGGTGGAACTGGGGGGGGCATAGCTTTTACTGAATCTGAATTCGCGCGTATCGTTGAGCGCGCACTTAATCGCAGTAAGAACAGCGAGGCTCTGATTGAAGAGTATATTGGTGGGTGGAAAGAAATCGAATACGAGGTCATGCGCGACGGGTCAGGAAACTGCATAACAGTCTGCAACATGGAGAATTTCGACCCTGTCGGGATTCATACAGGAGAAAGTATTGTCGTTGCTCCGACTCAAACCTTAAACAACACAGAATATCAACTCTTGCGAACGGCGTCACTTAAGATAATAACGGCTCTTGGTGTTGAGGGTGGTTGCAATGTACAGTTTGCACTTCACCCGGAAAAACCTGAATACAGGGTAATAGAAGTAAACCCCAGGGTCTCAAGGTCTTCGGCTCTTGCTTCAAAAGCAACAGGATACCCAATTGCGCGAGTTGCCGCAAAGATTGCCTGTGGCCTTAATCTTGACGAGATACGAAATGAGATCACAAAAAACACGCCAGCTTCATTCGAACCGGCTCTTGACTATATCGTAACAAAGGTCCCACGCTGGCCGTTTGACAAATTCCGCGGAATGGAACGTCGCATCGGGACTGAAATGAAAAGTACTGGAGAAGTCATGAGTATGGGGAGAACCTTTGAGGAGTCGCTTCAAAAGGCCATACGCTCACTTGACCAAGACCGCATGGGGATATGTGCCGACGGGCGGGAGTACTGTACTGATGATGAACGCCTGGCCGAGGAGCTTGAGCATGCAACAGATATGAGGGTTTATTATGTTTATGACGCCCTGCGGAAAGGGTGGTGTCCCGAGGACATAAATAGGATAAATAAGATTGATCTCTTCTTCCTTTACAAGCTCAAAAACATTGTTGAGATGGAAAAACGGCTCGAAAATGAGGAGCTTAACGCATCTTTTTTAAAAGAAGCAAAGCGTCTTGGCTTTAGTGATTTCCAAATATCAAATTTACACGATAAGGGAAAACTAAGCGAAACTGATATTCGCAAGCTAAGGAAGAAACTTGGCGTCCTTCCAACGTACAAAATGGTTGACACCTGCGCTGCTGAGTTTGAAGCAAAGACCCCGTATTACTATTCCACCTATGAAGACGAAAGCGAGGGGCGCGACACTGGAAGGAAAAAGGTCATAATCCTTGGTGGGGGACCAATACGAATTGGACAGGGTGTCGAATTCGATTACTGCACAGTCCATGCGGTCTATGCACTTCGGGAGCTTGGTTATGAGGCAATAATAATAAACAATAATCCTGAAACTGTTTCAACAGACTTTGATACGTCTGACAAACTTTATTTTGAACCGCTGACAATCGAAGATGTCTTAAATATCATAGAGCGCGAACAGGATAACTTGTTAGGCGTCATGGTGCAGTTTGGCGGTCAGACTGCAATAAACATATCAAAAGGGCTGGTTGAAGCGGGAGTACATATTCTTGGAACGGGGGCTGATGCAATAGACCTTGCCGAAGACCGCGATAACTTTGGAAAACTTCTTGATGAGCTAAAAATAAAGGCGCCGGATTGGGGAACTGCGAGGAGTTTTGACGGCGCACTTGTCGTTGCAAAGCGTCTTGGGTATCCCGTTCTTGTCCGTCCGTCTTATGTACTGGGCGGGCGCGCTATGGAAGTTGTCTTTAATGACGATGAGCTGGAGGCCTATATGAGAGAAGCCGCAAGCATCTCGCCAAAGCACCCGATACTTGTTGATAAGTTCCTAAGTGGTGCAACTGAAATTGATGTTGACGCAGTCTGTGATGGTGAGGATGTCTATGTCGGTGGAATCATGGAACATATTGAAGAGGCAGGAATCCATTCCGGAGATTCAGCTTGTGTGATACCTGCTCAAGGCATCTCGCCTGATATGATAAGTCAAATTGAAGAATGTACAAAGAAGATGGCTCTTGGCCTAAAGACCTTAGGCTTAATCAATATTCAATATGCTATAAAAGACGAGGAACTTTATGTGATTGAAGCAAACCCGCGCTCTTCAAGAACAATACCATTTGTCTCAAAAGCAACAGGCGTCCAGCTTGCAAAAGTCGCGGTAAGAGCAATTATGGGTGAGAAACTAAAGGATATTCTTGAGACCTTTGACCACTCGGCAAAAATAAATCATGTTGCAATAAAGGAGGTTGTCCTTCCTTTTGATAAGCTTAGAATTGACCCAGTTCTTTCTCCTGAGATGAGAAGCACGGGTGAATCCATGGGAATTGACAAATCATTTGGATGCGCTTATTTTAAAGCTCAGTCAGGCGCGGGAAATACACTTCCCCAGAAAGGAAAAATACTTTTTAATGTGGGCGACCCTGCTCAATATCCAGATGCAATAGAAATCGCAAAAGGCCTTGAAAAACTTGGCTTTAGCCTATTTGCTGAAGACGGGACATTTGATGCATTTGACAAGGCAGGAGTTTCCTGCGTACGGGTAAAAAACGTGCGTGGTATGGTAGAGTCAAGAGAACCGGCCCTAGTAATCAGCGTGCCTATGCGGGGAGACCGCAGTGAGCGCGACAAACGAATGCGCTTTGCAATACTTGACTATGAGATTCCCTACATTACAACAATTGAGGGTGCAAAAGCCGCATTGCTCGCCCTGCGCCAGCTAAAGAAAACTGAGCCCGAAGTAAAAAGCCTAAACGATTATCTTAAACAAAACTAAAAATAATATAATAAAATGGATTTTGTGTCTACAAGAGAAGAAAGCAAGGAACTAATTGAGTCCGTGCTTGCCGACGCCGCAAAATACGACTCGGACAAGGACTTTACAAAACAGGCAACGGGGAAAATTCTTGGGACTCTTTTCTTTGAGCCCTCAACAAGAACGCAATTTTCCTTCCAATGCGCTATGGAGCGCCTCGGGGGAAGTGTTGTTGGTTTTTCCTCTATTGCAGGGACTTCAGTAAAAAAGGGTGAAAGCCTCTTAGATACTGTAAGAATGTTTGGTGGATATGTTGATGCCATTGCCATGCGCCACTCTCTTGAAGGCTCTTCAAAGCTTGCTTCTGAAGTGTCTCCTGTTCCGATAATAAATGCTGGGGACGGAAGCCACGACCATCCCACTCAAAGCCTTCTTGATTTATACACCATACGAAAAAGCCTTGGTGACTTTAATAACCTTAGAATAGGTATCTGCGGAGACCTGCGTTACGGGCGAACTGGAAGGCCTCTTTCTATTGCCCTTTCAAATTGGGACGTAAATATAACTTATATCTCACCTCCAGCCCTTAGTATGGATAGAGGGACAGTAAGATACTTAAAAGGCAAGGGCATGGACGTACGGGAAGTAGTAAAGCTTGATGATGCAATTGAAGAGCTTGACGTGCTTTACATGACAAGAATACAGCGAGAAAGATTCCCAAGTGAGGAAGACTACAAAAAGTATGCCGGCGCATATGTTGTCGACGGGGGACTCATGGATAAAGCAAACGAGAACATGATTCTCATGCATCCGCTTCCAAGAATCGATGAGATACGCCCGGAAGTCGATAACGACCCGCGGGCAAAATATTTTGAACAGGCAAAAAACGGTATACCGACAAGGATGGCAGTCATTATGAAGGCGCTTTTTGAATAAAGAGAAAAAATGGATAAGACACTAAAAGTTCAAAAAATCGAAGAAGGGACAGTAATCGACCATATCGAAGGAGGTAAGGCCTGGGAGGTAATAAAACTACTTGGTCTTGATGATTATCCTGCAACAGTAACGGTACTTTCTCGCGTGAATTCAAAGAGCAAAGGTAAAAAAGATATAATAAAAATCGAAGGCAGTGAGCTTGATAAGGACGACTTGGATCGTGTTGCCCTTGTTTCCCCGCATGCTTCTGTAAATGTTATTGCAGGCTGTGGCATCAAGAAAAAATATAATGTCGAGATTCCAGATTCCGTTAAAGGGATATTAAAGTGTACGAATCCAAACTGTGTGACGCATTCTGAAGCTGTTCTCGGGCAATTTAAGGTTGAATCCAAAGACCCGCTAAGACTACGGTGTATATACTGCGAAAGGGCTCAAAACGGCTTAGAATTTAAGTAATTACTGCACGTTTTTCGGGTTTTAGCCTAAAGGATAATCTTATTGGTGAATCCTTTATTTTATTCATAGATTCTATAATACTTGGATTTACTTCTGGGTATCTTGCCGCTAGTTTCTTTTTAGACATTTCAGTTAAGTCGCGGTAAAATTTTGTCGAATAGGTTCTAGAAAAAAGATTCCGGTTATGTTCATTTAATTCTTTTTCGGCTATTGGTTCAAACCCTGCGTCTTTAAGATACGAATGCACTAACGGGCGGTTATAACGCGTAGCTGTAATAAAGACCTTTCCTCTTGGATGCATCTTTTTTGATAAATCGACGAGGAAATTTTGGGCACTACAGGGAGTTCTGGAAACTTGACTTAGGAAAAAATCCATATTGGCAACACCTATCGAACCATTTTCTAAAACATTAAGCCCTTCTGGAAGTGGTTGGTTGAATATCTTTAAATTTTTATGTTGGCTTTCAAAAGATTCAACCTGCCCCTTTGGCATTCTTGATTCAAAGCCTACCATCTCTTTCTCTGGGTGTCGTTTTTTAAGTTCTAATAAGCGTTCTGACTGGCCGCATCCAAAATCAACAAAAGAGTAAAGTGGTCTTTTCCAATGTTTTAATTTTACGGGACGTCGTTTAGGCATTTCGAATTTAATTAGTCTTTTTTGGCTTTAAAACAAAGGCGTGTCGGGGCATAGATTTTTGGATCTCTGGGAAGTTCATCTATCCAGGTGGGCCACGCAAGAGGATTTCGGCGTTTTAGTTCTTTCTTAGACACCCCTTCCATCAAATCCCGATATAGTCTCTGTCCCTGACTGTTTGAAAATCTCTTTCGATTATCTTTTCCAAACTTGTCTTGACTAGTAAGTTTAAATGCTATCTTTTCGAAGTCTTCAACATAAGCGGGCCTATTGGCATTTACACAACTCACATATATCCTGCCATGGGGGTGCATCTTTTCTGAAAGAATTGAAAGGAACTTGTCAGCTTCGCCTTTGGGTCGGGAAAAGCTCTGCAAGAAAAATTCCATATTTGCAATACCTACAGAACCTGGCTCGAGTTTATTCATACCCTCAGGGAGAACTGTATTAAAAAGTCTTAAATTTGGATATTTCTGCCGTAGGGATTTTATCTTCTTATGGCTTAGCTGAGAATCAAAGCCGGCGACGAGTTTATCTGGATGATTTCTAGCGACATTTATTAGGCGCTCTGGAGCGTTCTTTTTCTCAAAACCACATCCAAAATCGACAAAATGGTAGACTGGCTTTTTTTGTGCCTTTGGCTTGTGTGGCAAGGGCATCCTAACTTATGCTTTCTCCATAAGTTTTAGGATTATTGCATTCTGCGTCCACATGCGGTTTTCTGCCTCGTCAATAACAACGCTTTGCGGCCCGTCAATGACTCCTGTTGTCATCTCCTCTCCACGGTGTGCCGGGAGGCAGTGCATGAATATTGCAGAAGGCTTTGCATTTTTCATTAAAGATTCAGTTACCTGGTAGGGCATGAGTGCTGCAGTGCGTGCAAAACGCTCTTCTTCTGCTATGTGAAGACTCATCCAGGTGTCAGTGTATATGACATCAGCGCCTGTTACTGCTTCTTTTGAGTCGTTTGTCAGGGAGTAGTGGCCTTTTGCCTTCTTAAGGACGTCTTCGCCTGGGGCGTAGCCTTCGGGAAATGCGCAGGCAACCTGCATACCTATTGCTTTTGCAACAAGAAGCCATGAGTGGCAAGTGTTATTTGTGCAGTCGCCAAGGAACGCAAGCTTGATATTCTCTATTGTCCCTAGCTTCTCTTTTATTGTAAAAAGATCTGTTAAAATCTGGCAGGGATGATTGTAATTTGTAAGGCCGTTAATAACTGGCACTGTCGCGTTTTTTGCCAAGGCTTCGACGGTCTTATGTTCAAAGGTTCGCGCCATTATTATGTCAACGTAACGGCTTGTGACTTTTGCGGTATCTTCAATAGTCTCGCCACGACCAAGCTGAATATCGTTTTTTGAAAGAAATATTGAATGACCGCCCATTTTTGTCATACCGGTTTCGAAGGAAACGCGCGTACGAAGCGAAGGCTTCTCAAATATCATGGCGAGGGTCTTTTGATCCATGACTTTCTCGTATTTCTGAGGGTTTGCCTTAATGTCTAAGGCCAGTTCCAGAATGGAATCTATGTCTTTTTTTGACAAATCGTCCAGCTCTATTAAGTTCTTATCCATTTTTCATATTTGAAAGAAATCAGATATAAACAAAAGAAGTGAAGAAGTATAGCCTTTTCTTGCTTCAAATCTAAAATTACGCATGGTCAAACTTTGGGATAAAGGCTACGAGCTCGAGGAGGGAATCGAGGAATTCACAGTTGGCGGAGACTATCTCCTGGATGATTCTCTTGTAAAATGGGATGTTGCAGGCAGCATCGCACATGCCCACATGCTTAAAGATATTGGTATTCTTTCTCCAAAAGAGTTTACCGAGCTAAAAAAAGAGCTTCTTGTGATTTTAAAGGACCATAATGCTGGCAAATTCAAGATATCCCGTAATGACGAAGATGTTCACACGGCAATTGAGAATCGTCTTGTCAAGCGTCTTGGACGGACAGGAAAGCGCATCCACACCTGCCGCTCACGAAACGACCAGGTGCTTTTAGACCTGCGCCTTTATTCAAAAGAAGAGATATTTGAGGTAGCAGAAGCCGTTTTCCAGCTTATTGATACCCTGCTTGGTTTTGCAAAAAAGGGTGAAAAGATTCCAGTTCCGGGGCGAACCCACACTCAGCGCGCGATGCCTTCTTCAGTCGGCCTTTGGGCGGGAGCCTATGCCGAAAGTCTTCTCGACGACGTGCGCGTCCTAAAGACCGCATTTAAGCTTATTGACCAGTCTCCTTTGGGGAGTGCTGCAAGCTACGGTGTCCCACTTCCAATCAACCGTCAGGAGGTCTCGGACATGCTGGGTTTTGCAAAAGTGCAAAACAACGTCCTTTATGCCAATAACAGTCGCGGCAAGATTGAAAGCATAGTTATTTCGGCGCTCGGGCAGATAATGGCTGACCTTTCCAAGATGAGTGGCGACCTTATTTTCTTCTCAATCCCTGAGATTGGTTATATCAGCATACCTGATGAGTTCTGCACCGGCTCTTCAATTATGCCAAACAAGAAGAATCCTGATATCCTTGAACTTGTGCGCGCAAAGAGTGAAAAGGTGCTTTCAGCCTACAATCAAGTGATAAACATAATCAAAGATTTGCCTTCGGGATACAACCGGGATTTCCAGGAGACAAAAGAACCGCTTATGGAAAGCTTTGGTATAACGCTTTCCTCTGTTCGCATAATGACTCTTGTCATTGAAGGCTTGGAAATAAATGAAAAACGCTGCAAAGATGCGTGCGTGCCTGAGATTTTTGCGACAGACGCTGCAATAGAACTTGCCGCAAAAGGAAAGCCATGGCGCGAAGCATACATTGAAGTTGCAAAGAACCTTAATTCCTTAAAAGAAGAAGACCCTGTGAAAAATATAATGAAGAAAACTCACCAGGGAGCGACAGGGAACTTAGGCCTCGCGCTTGCAAAGAAGAATCTGGAACACAGTAAAAAGAAGGTTTTTGCCGCCAGAAAAGAATTTGAGACAGCAATAGAAAAAATCCTAGGTTAAGCTTTCTTCTCTATTTTAGTCTTTATTTTTGTTTTCTTGCTCGCAGTCCTGCAACTTCTGAAGGAAGTCCCCAGAGTTTAATGAATCCTTCTGCGCTTTTGTGGTCAAAAGTGTCTGATGCGTCATAGGTCGCAAGGCCTGCATCGTAAAGCGAGTATTTTGACTTCCTGCCAACAACCGTGCAGGTTCCCTTAAAGAGTTTTACGCGGACTGTGCCCGTAATCTTTTCCTGGCTTTTATCAATAAATGCGTTTAAGTCCTCCATCAAAGGCTCAAACCACTGACCCATGTAAGCCATCTGCGACCACTTGGAGTCAATAATCTCCTTAAAGAGACGCTCTTCGCGTGTGAAGACTAAGGACTCAAGGTCTTTATGCGCTTCAATTATTGTTATTGCCGCAGGGCATTCATACACTTCGCGGCTCTTTATCCCGACAAGGCGGTCTTCAATCATGTCGATTCTTCCGACTCCATTTTCGCCTGCAACCTTATTCACTGTTGCAATAAGTTCAACGCCCCCTATCTTTTTCCCATCAAGAGCAACGGGGACTCCTTTTTCAAAATCTATTTCGATGTAGCTTGGGGACTCCGGGCAATCTGCTGGGTTTTTTGTCCAGCGATAAGCATCTTCGCCCGGCTCGTTATAAGGGTCTTCTAGTGGTCCACCTTCACAGCTTCTGCACCAAAGGTTCTCATCAACCGAGTAAATCTTCTTTTTTGTTATGCCGCGAAGGTCTATCCCATTGGCTTCAGCATAATCTATCGCGTCCTCGCGTGCAATCCAGGTGTCGCGCATCGGGGCGATTATCTTTAATTTTGGATTAAGTGCTCGGAAAGAAACGTCAAATCTTACCTGGTCATTGCCTTTTCCTGTCGAACCATGAGCGACTGCGTCTGCACCTTCCTTTTGTGCAAGTTCAACCATCTTTTTTGCAATAAGAGGTCGCCCGATTGCAGTTCCAAGCGGGTATTTGCCTTCATAAAGGCCATTTGCTTTGATTGCTTTTGAGATATATTCCCTGACAAACTCCTCTCTTGCGTCAACAGAATGTGTCGCGCGCGCGCCAAGCGCCTTTGCCTTGGCTTCAATTGCCTTTAAATCCTCATCACCCTGTCCAAGCTCAAGAGTGAATGTTACAATATCTGTTGCATAATCCCCTTCCGGGTCCTGCATCTTCTTTATGAGGACTGATGTATCAAGCCCTCCCGAATAAGCCAGAACTGTTTTCATTTTATTTTCTAATTAGTAAAAATTATCTTTGTTTTTGTTTCTAGAGTATAGAACTTAGCACGACTAATTTGACGAACTTGACATAAAAAATGAGAACGACAAAAATACCGCAGCACGTTGCCTTGATTCCAGATGGTAATCGCAGATGGGCAAAAGAGCACGGTCTTGCCGTATGGGAAGGCCATAAAGAAGGTATAACTCGTTTTGAAGAGTTCTCAGAGTGGTGCTACGCAGCAGGCGTCAAGGAAATCACGGCTTATTCTATATCAAAGGAGAATCTCGAAAAGCGCCCAAAAGAAGAGCTTGACGGCCTTTTTTTGTATCTTGAAGAAGCCTTCGGGAGACTTTTAGAATCAAAATTAATCGATGAAAGAAAGGTGCATGTGGAGTTCCCTGGGGAGACTTCGATATTCCCAAAAAGCATGCAAGAGCTAATAAAAAAGGCAAAAGATAAAACAGAGAACTATGATTCTTGCAAACTCAATTTATGCTTTAATTACTCTGGGCGAGAGGAGATTCTTTTTGCCGCAAAAAAACTCTGTGCTTCAGGCAAAGAATTTAATGACAAGAACTTTGAAGACTGCCTTTGGGTAAAAAGTGCCCCAGACCTTGTAATAAGGACTGCAGAAAAAAGAATAAGCAATTTTCTTTTGTGGCAAAGCGCATATTCGGAGCTTTTCCTTTGTGAAAAACCCTTTCCTGATTTTTCTGAACAAGACCTAAATTGCGCATTCGCTCAATACTCTAACACAGAAAGAAAATTTGGAAAATGATTCTTGGACGCGCGCTTTTGGAAAAGCGGATTAAGGAAGAAAATCTCATAGAGAACTACTGCGAGGATTGCCTTGAATCCTGTGGATATGACCTTAGAGTAAAGACATTTTATGACGCATCTGGTGAAGCTGCAATGAAGCTTTCAGGTAGGGTGATGCCAGAAGTAAAAGAAATACCTGAAAATGAAATAGTCTTAAAGCCTGGAGACTATGTCCTTATGGAAACCATAGAAAAAATCAATATGCCAAAGGATCTTGCCGCGCGCGTCCTTAATAAAAGCTCCCTTTTTCGCTGTGGCGCATCAACGTTTAACGCCCTTGTCGACCCAGGTTTTTGCGGGACACTCACTTTTGGTTTAAAGAACATCTCCACCCATGACTTTGTAGTTGAGAAGGGAGTAAAAATCGCCCAGATAGTATTTGAGGAAGTGGGGGGTGGAGTTGTCCCTTACAGCGGGCGCTTTCAAGGCGGAAAAATCATCTAAAAGAGAAAAGTAAGAAATTCTTACTTTAGAAAAAAAGTAAGATTTTCTTATTCCTTCTAAAATACAAAAATCTTAGCCCTTAAGCCTTGAACCACAGGACTTGCAGAACGTAACACCAGCCTTATTTTCAGCACCACAGTTTGCACATTTTAACTTAGACACTGAAGCTTCTTTTGCCACCTCTGTTTTAGCTACTACTTTTGCGGGTGCTGCTACCGGCTCAGCTGCTTTTGGAGGGGCAGGCGAAGCCGAATTTATGACAATGGGCGCCGCAGCGGCCACAGGGCTTGCTGGAGCCTGAATGATTGTTGTGTGTATCGCGGCAGCAGGTGCTTGGGGCTGATGCGCATTGGCTTTTGTTGCCGTTGCAGCAGAGATTATCGCACCACCGATTCCACCAAATATTCCAAGGATTATTGGGAGTACAATCACGCCAAGAACTATTGACAATATAAGACTTAATGCTACCCCTGGAAGCCCTATAGCCATCGCAATTACTTGGTCTATCGGGATACCTAGTCCTGCCATTGTTATTGCAAGAAGGAGTATTGTCAACACCAAAAAGATGTAATATCCTATAAGGACTGATGAAAAGCCAGCTACAAAGCCGCGTCCGGCACTACCTTTTGCTATGATTGCCGCAACGGCACCTGTTAAGACCGGGGCCAAAATGAACGACATTATCGCCATGACTATCCAATTTCCGCTAAATCCTCCAATAAAGCCAAAAACAAAGCTAAAAATAATAAAAAGTATCGCACCCAGTATTATCGCAAGTCCCATTGACCCTTCTTTATAATCCATTTTTGATGTATGTACAAATCTAAAAGATTGACTTGTTTTATAACAGGATAAACAATAAAAAGATGTTTTCCGATATATTTGTTAAAAGAATGAGTGGGACCGCCGAGATTTGAACTCGGGTCACAGGCTCCCAAAGCCTGAAGGATGAACCTGGCTACCCTACGGTCCCAAAAGTTATTTAGTAGTTATTTAGTAGTTATTTAGTAATGAGCTTAAGCTCCATTTGAGGCGCTGATGCGGCTATTTTGCGTGTAATTGTATAAAAAAGAAGGTTTGCGGGTTGGGCAAGCTGAATTTCCGCAAGAATCAGTCTTTTTTGCTTTCTTCGAGCTTTGTCCGCTCATAAACTAGAAAATCCGGCTGTTTATCATCTTCTTTGTACCCATTTGGGAATACTACAAGCTTTCTTCCGGATAAATCCATTTTAAAATACGGTTTTCCGTCAGCTGAAGTATTCTGCCAAAGCGCACCTACTTTTTCAAGATTAGTATCTGTCATTTTTCACCCCCTTTGTATCTTTAAGATATTTTGCGGAATGGAAGCCAAACTGGAGAGTTGAAACTATTGATTTAAGTAAAGAAATAGTTGCCCCATAATAAAATTATCGTTGGGGGATAATTATTTTAAAAGCTCTTTTTCGACTTTTTGCAGCTCTGTTTTGCTCGTGAGTACAAGGAGTTTATCGCCTATACTAATAACATTTTCGGGTTCTGCTTCTTGCATTTGACCGTCTTTTCTTATTATTGATATTACTCTTGAATTTTTTGGGAAAGATATTGAGGATATCTTTTTGCCAATCATCTTGGAGCCTTGTTTTGCAACAAATTCGACCATCTCGATGTTTCCATCATCAAGCATCGCAAACCCTATTATGTCTTGGTCGCCTACCATCTCCTCAATCTGTGTTGCAATCGAGAGTTCGGGGTATATCACGGCATCAATTCCAAGCTTCTTGAAAAGATCCTCACTATATTCGATGTGAGTTATTCTACAAAGGGCGCGCTTTGCACCAAGCTGTTTTGAAAGAATTGAGATTAGTATGTTTGAATCGTCATTTCCAGTCATTGCAAGGACGACATCGCAATGTTCGATTCCGGCTTCCTGTAGCGTCTTTATCTCTTTTGCATCGCCACATATCACAGTTGCGTCAATCTTGTCGGCGACTGAGTCTGCCCTATCCTTTTTTTGTTCTATAACGATAACGTCATGACCTCGCTCAGAGAGGAATTTCGCGGTGTAAAACCCCAATACTCCTGCGCCTGTAATCGTGATATACATTTTCTTTTTAT